>Ga0214544_1012629_pt1 | contig 10837 bp, 3 predicted proteins | sample CNSS3metaG_FD_160074 | JGI IMG/M metagenome (GOLD analysis project Ga0214544, IMG submission 160074) | Root nodule microbial communities from cowpea collected in UCLA plant growth center, Los Angeles, California, USA - CNSS3 | ecosystem: Host-associated > Plants > Roots > Nodule | place: USA...
ATATATATATATATATATATATATATATATATATATATATATATATATATATATATATATATATATATATATATTAGAATATTAGGGGTGCTCCAACCCGTATACAAATATAAAAAGATTTTATAATATAGTGTACCTACAATACAAATTGATCGGTGTATTTATAGGTCAAAAAATTCTAACTTATATTCATTCATCAGGATAGTCCAATTATAAATTCAAACACCATATATAACAAGGTTAAGTCTAATTGTAGTATGGCCGATGTAATGTATCATGTCTTGACAGCGATCCCCTACAAAATAATCTGCCTAATTATGTTTTGCATTGTGTTCTGTCAACGGGTGTCTGCAAATATGTTTTAATTCTCGCATGTGTCTATGTATGCATTGGTCTATCAACATTCATCTTTAGATAATGTCCACCACAACCAATTACCAATGTCCTTTAATTTGTATTTCCTTATATGCTCATCGCACTGCTCAACCATCAGTTTTACCTCGAAGGGAAACACAAAATTTTAGCAAAAAATTCTTAGTTAGCAAAAGTTTTGACACTGATAGGTAGGGTGAAAATATAGAACCATGCATATATTATACCTAAGAATTTAATAATACTTTTCATGCCTACAGTCGCGATAATCCCATGCTACCTTATAGATTTTAGGCATGATAAAGGATTAAGACACCCATCAGAGTAAGAAAATTGTGCTTTTGGAAATTTAGTAGTTATGCATCCCCATGTTTTCAATTGTGCAACAATGAACATTTCTATACTGTCGACTGTTCTACCACTAAAAGTAATGTTATTTCTTTGTTTCCAGATAACCTAAACTACTTAATTAAGGTCGTTAACTATAACAATCTTATTGTTTGCATTGAATTTAACTATTTTACATAAAAATCAAAACTACTTATAGAGATGAGAATTATATTTAAATATTTATGATCAAGTCTAAAACCAATCATGGTGTGGATTTATTGTACTTGAATCCACTATGCATTTACCGTATAAATGTTTTTCACCATTATAGCTACAGCTCAATAGAATGTCTTTGACTTATGAGATAGTTGTATGATAGTGTTGTGAGATTGATGCTTCAAATTTTTTTCCTCATTTTTCCTATGTCAATAATCTATCTTTTTTACTGCTCTTACCACAATGGTATAGTATTTGAGATACTTAATTTAGAGATTACGATCTATTATGATTTTGACTCTTACTAAAGTCATGTTTTATTATCTACCTTTCATTATGATAAAAAAACTTAGCGTTTAGATTAGTTATAATAAGAGAGCATACTAAGACTAAGATTTATTTTCAACATTATTCTAATCACAAAGAGTGATAAGCTGATTTAGTGGTTCAATTCTCCCATTATACTCTAATTAAGAATTAGATTATGATATTATTGTTAGGTATTAGAGAGACAACATAAGAACACACAATGAAAATAATAAGATGAAAGAAGAAATAACAAACAATATAATTAATACTGTAATTTTATTAAGTAAAAAAAATTACAGTACTCCTTTCTTTAAAATTTCGAGGAGAACACAATAACACAATTTTTACGAAAAAAGCAAAAACAACCACACTAGGATAAATCTTAAAGGAAAACTTCTTTTTCTTAAATGTTAGACCGCTAAAAGTATAAAGTAATTTTGATGTTTCTTACTAGAGAAGAAATTTTCTCCTTTTATAATAAGGAAAGGAGGTTTCCAAATAATTCTTTTATGATGTTAAACGTCTTTTCTCATAATTAAATTTAGATCTAATTATGGATCTAGTCTAATAACCAATAATTTTAAATGGTAATTATTTTAGTAATAAATTATTTATAACTTTTTATGGATCTAACATTTAGATTTATATGTAATTGTTTATCTATGATTAATTATAATTTTTTATTTATAATAATAATTATTTTAATAATCAATAATTTTTAAATTGATATTTAAATTGATCAGTAATGAACTATTTTTTAGTTTTAAAATTAATTTTAATTGAATTTTTTTTTGTAATGATATGATATTCTTTGGGTGTTAGTTCAATTAAAGTAATTTAAGAGTAAAGTTTAAAGAAAGAACGAAAAAAGTTATCGGTTCAACTCTTCCACTGATATTTAGGAGTGGATTCAACTTATACACTAATAAAATACTATGATAAAAAAAAAAAAAAAATAGGACCCGGGGCTTAAGTTGGAAAAAAATGGGATAGTTACTGAGAAACATTATTTTGGTTTATAAGTGTTTGTTGATTAGCAGTAATTTGAAGGGTGTTAATTTGATAAAAGTTGAAATGATTTTGAATGAGAAATAACAGTGACCTGAAATGATACAAAATTTGGTTGTGGTGTTGTTTGTGTTTGAAGGTGTACTGTCATAATAATTAGTGTCTGTTTTGTTTGTTTATAGAAAAATCTGAGAGTTTTATGGTGAGGTAGAGTGGAAGAGGAAGGGTGGTGTTATAATTAGAGGTTGACCCCACGAAGGGAAGTAATAGTACTAGGGAAAAAGCAAAAAATGTGGATAAAAAAGATTTGAGATTGAGATGTGAATGATGTTTGTGTTGTGCTTAAAGGTATATGGGGAATGGGCCCAAGCTGTTGCTCCATTAATTAACAAAGTAACATATACCTGAGTTGAATGCCAAGTGGTGGCGCGACATGTTGCATGGCTACACACTCTGTCTTCAACCAACCTACCTTATTAATGAATCACATCTCAACATGGATCACATGTTATCCCATGCTAACACCAACACAAACACCAATACCACTCTCAATTAATTTGTCTCTATCTTTTTGTCCTTTTCCTCCTAACTACCTACCTAATTAATACCTAATACCTACTATTATCAAATCCAACACACCCCCCAGGTTTTTGCACTTTTAAGCACACCTGAAACCCTAATATCTGTTCCCAAATTCATGCATGCCCATGGCTTGCCCAAAAATGGATTTGGTCTACAATTCAACCCTATGCATCTTAGGCAGCCTGAAATGTCTCACAGTAATCTTTGGGTTCTATCTAATCACTTCATCACCTACCTATACCTATATCTAATAGACCCACCTCACTGTAGTGTACCCATATAAAGCTTATTAGCTAAACCTACCTAACTATACCTATTATGCTGCTCCTACTTCCAATTTCAATTAATTAATGCCTCTCACCGTGCACAAACCAAACTGCTAAACATTTTTTAATTACTTTCGTGAGTCTCACACCCAAAACCTCAATCATCTGGTCAAGGTTGAAACTCAGTGTGATATTTACTTTTGGATCAGCCAGAACTAACTAGTCTGACCGACTCAAGTACATGAGGGGTTACACTTTTGCTTTAATTTTCTTCAGGCCCCCGTTCACTCGCATCCACAAAATTATATATATCAATAATCACAATTTTCTTTATATTCATTTCAAAGACACCACCATGTTTTCATGTCTTTTACCGGATTTTGAAATTTATCATATAACCAAAATCGTATTAACATGTACACACAACAAAAAAAAGATGCACATTCAACTTTAATAAAGTTAGTTTCTTTACAAATACATAAGAGAAATTGACGCAGTTTTCTTTCATAAATCAATAGTAGATTCGTTTACATTCATAACCTTAACCGACACTACCTTCATCTATAATTTCCGATGTCTCATTTGTCATCATCGCATGCAACTAAATTCTTGCCGCATCAGCAATGTTGATATTGTCATGGTCCACCACATGAACCCTGTCAAACAATAACTTTCCTTTATAAACTATTTAACAAAATTACCTCTTTTTTAGTATAGTAGTTTTTATCCAATAAAAAAATAAATTAATGGGTATTAATTCTCAAATCCAAATTTTCTATTAAATTTTTTGTGTTGTATGTTCAAAGTACGATGATTGATATTTTAAAATACATTAAAAGCTCTTTAATATGTCAAAACTCAAATTCTCTATTTTATTTTTTATGTATTTTCAAAATATAATAATATTGATATTTTAAAATATATTAAAAAATTAAATATTGTGAATACAAAATTATAATTGGTCTTTAAATTGATTTTTAAAGTTTAGCTACCAAAGTTTTAGATACCAAAAAAAAGTGACCACTAAACATTAGTTTAAGATTTTTTCTACCAAAGAAATTAGTTTAAATTAGTTTTTAATTAATTAGTGACTAATTTAGTAACAAATTATAATTATTTTTTTCATAATAGTGACTATTTTAGTCAGCAATAATTTTTTATTTTGTAGATTGGTATCTAGATTAGTCATTATTGTAGTTAGTAATTTTTAGTCACAAAATTTTTTGTTAATGAGATATTTTTTTGTAGTGAAATGAATTTATTTTAAAAGTATAACTAAAAGACAATATAAAAAAGTCCAAAAAAAAATTTCAAGTTCATAACTCCCCTCTCCTCTATAGTTAAGTTACGAATTTTTTTTTTCAGAAAACGAAAAGTCTTATGTGTCACAAATAAGTACATAATCTATTGTACAGCAAGAAAATGAATTAATACACCTTGAATAAAAACACGAATTAATTAATTTGACTTATTAATTATATAGCAAACTGAAAATCTAGAGGACAATATGCAGAAGTAATAAAAAAATAAATAATATTTTTGGAGGATACTTTTCGTATAATTAAATATGCGTAGAGGAAACACAACCTATCACAAAAAAAAAGGCTAATGTGATTTTATTTATTTGCACGTGTTTCACTGTTTCAATAACAATGATGAGATAAATAAATTATATATATATATATATATATATATATATATATATATATATATATATATATATATATATATATATATTTCTACAAGCTGCTGAATTTGGTAGAAGCTCTAGGAGCTGACAAACAAAAGTGTTTTTATTCCTTGGGTAGTAGTTTTGTTCGGTATGTACCAAGCAAATTAAATATAGCTGCATTCACTGTCTGCTGCAATAAATAATAAGTATTTTAAAGTTTTAGAAAATTATTTACAATACAGTATATGGTGAAAATTGGGAGGTAGGATAAAAGTTTTTCTTTAATAAGAAATTGTATATTTGACAGGTTTGATCGTTTGAATATCCTATTGAAGGAGCATTCAGCAAGATGGTTATTGGCAAGAGAGTCCAAAACCTCTCTGCCTTATTACCCTAATTGTGCAAGCATGGTGTGACACTGAGACTATAAACATTTCAAGAAACTAGAAGATCCCAATTTTGGTTTGGATAGAAAGAGTGAGAGAGTGACGGGGCTTTTGAGAATTAATTTTGAAATGGTAAATAAACTGCCGTAAAATTAAACAGAGAAAAGAAAATACATATAAATATATAAGTACTGATAAATAGAGAAATATTAGTATAGTATAGTGAAGGAAAAGATTAGAGAAGGGAAGTGTTTGTAATTTGGCATGCAAAAGGAAGTGAAGGAGTGAGAAATGCAAAAAGGGGTTTGGAAAGTTTCAGTTCATATCTAACTGGTTGTCCCAGCTAGCTAGGTAGCAATACAAAAGACGATGTTGAGAAGAAATGGAAGGCATTAACCCCACAACTCCAAGCCAAAGTAGCTGAGGGTGTCGATGAGCTCAAAAGCTGTCCCTGGTTACTGTAGATAAACCAAAACCACCTCTCTTTCTCTTTCTCTCTCTCTTCTTCCTAGCTTAGCTACACCTTGGTGACCCCATGTGTCAGCTTGTAATGTCTCTCTCTCTGGATTGCGTGTCTTTATGATACCACATAACAAAAACCAAAAACACTACCCTTCACAGAAAGAATCTCATTAGAAACCATCTTGAAACCGATTGATCGCTGACGGAGGATCCAAACGATGCTGTGCTCCTGCCGGATACCCCCTTCCCCAACTCAACCCTTCCTCCTGATTATTATGCAGTGACCCGTCCTTACCACCACCACCACCACCACTGCCAAACCCACCACCTTGTCCTACCGGTGCACCGATGCATGTGTAACTACTTGTGCTCTCTCCTCCCCCTCCTCCTCCTCCCACATAGTGTCCGTGACTCCCACTCATCACATGACCCACATAGTAATCATTCACCGGATGCTGGTGAGGGAAGTGTGATGACCCAAAAGACACTGGCCTTGTGGGTGACGCATACAGGTATGGCTGTGGAGCTACCGGTGCCGGTGCTGCTGGCGGCATGTGAGTTGATGATGAACCTGAGAAGTACCTCGGGAATCTTAGAGGTGCCGATGGATCTCCTGGTGGGTGATAACCACCCGTTCCTATCGGTTGGCAGCATCTATATATATTACCACAAAGTAAATTTTATCAATATCAAACACTGTTCTGTACCCTAATGTTATGTCTGCATGCTACCTTTGCTTCTGCTTTAAAATTGAAAGACAACAAACGCCAAAGAACTAGAAAAAAAAATGACAAAAACAGCAAATGATAAAATTTAAGAAGAAAAAAGAAGTAATGGTGCATGTATATACATACCCTAAGTGAGGGGCACCTTGTGCAGCAAGGGTATGATCACTGCGAAAGACCAGTTGACGAGCCTGGTTCAGCGTCTCCGTTTCCCTCTCTGCCGAATAGAATCACAAAACAAGTAATAATAGTGATAAATAAATAAGAACAAAGAATTAAAAAGGAAGAAAAAACAAAAGGGGCCCTCTCGAATTTCAGCGATCCAACAAAACAACTCAACTTTTTGTGATTGAAATGACAACCTTTGATGAGGAAATCATTAACGGCCAGTAGAGACTTGGTTGAGTGAATGGTTTAGTTTAAAGAGTGGAAAGAAAGAGGATAAAGTAAAGAGGAAGAAAATAAAAAGAAAAGAAAAGTGTTTAGTAATGGTAATAGTATAGGTGGTACTAGCCTTGGCGGTGGCGGTTCATGTGTCCCCCAAGAGCCTGAGACTTGCAGAACTTAAGGGAACAAAATCTACACTCGTAGACCTTCCCACACTCGTCTTTTCCATCCTTCCCGCCGCTTTTCTTTTTCCTGCAACCTGCAACCATAACCATCCAATTAAAGCAACTTCCATGACACCCTTCTTTCCCTTTAAGCCCATTCTCGATTACCCAAATCCATCACATAAATTTAATTAATTATTTAATTAATTAACCGCCCACAGAAAGAAAAAAACAAGTATTTTTAGTTTTGCTGACAAACTACTACTGCTACTACCCTCTCTATTTCATTTTCTTCTTTTTTACTTTTCCAGATTGCATGATGTTTACCTTGCAAGTTTAAAGAATAGGAGGAAAAAGAATAAGGAACAAAAACTAAGAATCAAATAAAAAAAGAAAGTTTGATGAGCACTGTTTCATAGTCAAAGAATATACCCAAGTGCTGGGTAACAAATCACGGCAGTGTTAAATTTTGTATCCTGTGAAAAGTGAAATCCTTCTTCCCACGGTGAGCGATAGTGAAACAGAATTCGGAAAATAGAAAGAAAAAAATATGTTCCTTTGATGTTTTAGCTTGTATGTGATAGCACAAGTATGATGATCAAGTTACCGGGTGAAGAGGTATGGTCTTCGAGGACTTGTTTGCCATCTCTAGAGAACTCATCAGGCAAATTGTTAAGATCTAACGGGTTTCCTTCCGGTCTCCTGTAAAGAAACAACAAAGCCATAAGAGAGAGAGAAAAAAAAAAGTGAAAGGGTTAGAGAAGGAGAAAGAGGAGGAGATAGTGAATCAGAAAAGGGTGTGAAGGTATAGTAGCGGGAGAAGACCTACATGGTACCGACAGAGAGAGAGACAGACAGAAAGAGAGAAAGGAGAAAAAAAAAACGATGTGAGGCAAACACTCTTTCTTTCAGATGGGGGGATAAAACTAAAGCTTTTTACAAAATATGTTAGACTTTCAGTTTGAGACTGCAATATAGAGGCTAGTTGAGTGATGGTAGAAGATAAAGAGCTTTGAAAGTTCTCTATCAGTTCCTCTGCCACTCACTCTCTCTCTCTCTCTCTCTTTATCTCCCCCCACACAAAAAATTGAATGAACAATGGGACAGTGGGTCTCGTGACTTTAAAAGGAGAGCGTGAGTGTGGTAGTGGGAGTGGGGGGCTTAATCAGGGTTTTTGCAAAATGCTAGCTAGCTTCGTCTGGTTCGGTTGAGACTTGGGAAATGACAGAGGGAATTAGGAAGGGCTAGATATGTGATTCAGAAACATGTTGCTTTTTTGTATTAATTATTCTTAATACACCGGGAAATGATATTGATATATATAAGGGAAAAAATGAATATAAAAATGAATGAAGAAAGATAGAAAGAAAATGAGGTTGATAGTGGTTATTGTTTAATTATATGATGCTTGTGCCTATAGTTATTTTTTTTGTTTTGGTTTTATTTTTGCCCTAGGTATATAAGTGGGGAGAAAGAAAGGGTTCAAAAATATTCAAATAATTTGAGTGAAAAAAATGATTAAGTGATATTCGAAAAGAAAATGTTTACCAACAAAGGATGGCAATCAAATGTATAGTACAAATCTTTGAGCATTAAAGGTTGCCCTAAGAATGAAAGATGACATTTATACCAGAAAGAAAGCAAGACAAGGCATAGCGTACGTAGACATTTTAGCGTGGTTATTGTGCTTAAAGAGGGGGATGTTTGAGAACAGGTTGTGTATGGTCCACAATAGCTCAATGCCTCCTTCTGGGTGTAAAATTCTACCCAGGGGACTTAGACTTGCATCCACGAAGGGTTGCTATCAGTATCTATCATTAGGGTTTTTTGCAATCTAAGTTGGGATAGACTCGACCCCCACTTATTGTTTTATTCTTTGAAAGTTGCTATATCTCATAGATTACATATACATAGTCCTTTTCAGTAGATGTGCATGAAGAAAGTGAACAAATGGATTTCAAATTTCTTTATGTTTTCATCATTTTCATCATTATATTCTCTGTTCGCTTTAGCTTCATTTTCTTTCGATCCAAACTCTTAGTCTCTAACAAGAGCTTGAATTAAGCAGATGCTTAGCAGGTGATTGACGTGATTAACTTTGTTGAATGTAATTAAGGAGTGAGTCTTGATTTGGAGCAGCATGTGTGTGAAATGGGAAAAAGAAAGAATAGTTAGAGAGGTTCCCCACCACACCTGAAATGGTTATAAAGGAGAAAGAAGACACTACCTAATAAGAGGGCTAGCTAGGCATTAAAATCAGGTGATTCATGGACCACACTACTGCAGCTGGCCTTGACTAGCTGGTTGGTACTAAGAAGAAAATGTTGCGAGACACATTTCATATTTTTAAAAACCTGGACCCAAAGATTCATGCAATATGAACGCGCCCCAACTATCTGAATTTTTTTTCTTGCAAGTGTGTGTCTATATATGATTACCTTTAAAGTGGTCCTTCACCAATTTAAGCAGTAAATCCAACAAACATTTCTTCCATGTTCAGAAGTCTAGCAAGGCAAACTTACAAACCAGTAGAGGAAATTGTCTTCATCACCTTCAAGCAGTCAAAATTTAAATTGAAAAGTTGTTACCTTTCCTATTACGACAGAAAGTGCATTGCATTTATGTGTACTGCTTAATAATGTAAACTGGAAAACAAAAGCCAAGACCTTTAACTACTTATATTTTTAGGGAGAGAAAACGAAACAAATTATTAGCAAACTGCATCCATGTTCAGACCATGACCAACCAACGCAAATAAAACGTTAAAACTACTTCATACTTCATACTTCAAAACCTCACAGTCTTCTTGGATTCTATTGATGAAAACGTGGAGAGAAGAATACCTGTTGCGGATCGTGGTACTACAAAATCAGATTATGGTGATATCTATTAGAGGTAAAAAAGTTTTCTGACAAATTCATTTGAAGCGTGGGGTAGCGCTTAAATGATGCAATCTCAACACCTTTCAACTCTAAACATACATCAGACCAACCAACAGTACACTCTACCACCAAAATTTTCAAACCAAATTAACTCAAATCATTCTTTCACCAAACCAAATTAACCTTTAAAGTTTACAAATCCGATAATTGTACTGTCAATACAAACAATTCAAATTTTCTCTCTTTTAGGTCAAGTTTGACCTCTACTGCACCATTAAATACTGCATACCAATATAAATAAATAATCCAACAAATAATTTACACGCATTTGGATCATTTTTCCTTCGAGTTTTGATTGTTGAAAAAAAATATATTCACAATAGTACGCAGAACTCATAGTAACTCAGCGACAACTTTTAATTTTTTGATTTTTGAAAAAACTCTTTGTGAAATTTTTTTAAAAAAAAAATACTAAATAGACTAATGTGCTTGATGAAGGGAAGATTCTAATACCTAGTAGAACCACCCCAGAAAAATTAATATTAAATCGGCAAACACTTTTAAAAGTCGAAATTTTTTTTAGAATGCTAATGATAAATTTTGTAATATGCTTAATGTGTACAATAATTTTCCTTTTTTTTAGTATATGAAGTTTAAAATATGAAACAATTTTTATAAAAAAAATTATTAATTTTTTTTTCATAATAATTTTTTTTTCTTATGTGTGATATAGTTTCATCATGATTTTGGTTTACTTATTCCGATTTTTTTTTCTTATTTTCTAGTTTTATGAAATGGTAGCTATGCCATTAATTTATTGGGAATATATATCACAAATTAGCATTTATGTCGTAAAAAATATAAACAAATGCCCCTAAACATGCGAAAAAGTTTAAGGATTCCTTTGGTCATTAGGTTGTACCCTGGAGAGAAATATTTGATGTGCATACAATCATCTTTATTCTGAGAAGTATCTTTTTGAATAGCCTTACCTGGCTAAAAAGATAGATTAATTAATGTTTACACAGATACTGACAGCAACTTTAATTAAAATCAGGAAGCATTGCCTATATATA
>Ga0214544_1012633_pt1 | contig 10826 bp, 4 predicted proteins | sample CNSS3metaG_FD_160074 | JGI IMG/M metagenome (GOLD analysis project Ga0214544, IMG submission 160074) | Root nodule microbial communities from cowpea collected in UCLA plant growth center, Los Angeles, California, USA - CNSS3 | ecosystem: Host-associated > Plants > Roots > Nodule | place: USA...
TTAGGAAAAATTATAATTAGGATTCATACCAATTTCATAAAAGAATCCCTAAAATCATAATTAAGTTTATACTAATTTGAGATAAACTTAATTTGGAGAAACATCCTAAAAAGATTCATAAATTCAATGTACATAAATCATAATAAGATACTACACTTGATGTGTGAGAGATCATACGAAAATTACTTCATCTCAATCTATATGTTCCCTAATCTATCTTTTTCAATCTATCTCTTTATACTTATTTCTCCTCACACACTTTCATGATAATTTACACGGTGGAAAAATCCTATAGCCAAACAAAATTCTAATCTCTTTTATAAATCAATGTCTCCATTAAATTATTTATTTTATCTTTTATTATAATTTCCATAATATAAATTTAATATAAATAATATATAAAAATAATTTTAAATATATATATATATATATAAAATAAATTCCAAAAAAAATGGGGGAGCCGTGGCTCCCCTCTGTCAATACATAAGTCCGCCACTGCATACATGTCAAAGTTGAGTATGACGATTTCTACTTTTTCTTTCTTAAAAGTCTTCATACCATAAATCTAATACTATATACAATTCTGAACTAACAAATGGCAAGTTCTTCAATTTTTTAATATTTCTGAACTACTTCTATTCAAAAAAAAAATTCTACAACAGGAAACAATGGATATGTGGTAATCTCTCAGAATTTTGAACATTAAAATTTAAATCAAAAATCAAACACTCTCTCACTATTTTTTTCTGATCTAACGTGTCTCATACACAATTCCTCTTTCTCAACCTTTTTCAAACCTCTTCAACTCCTTCTCTCTCCTTCTCACATTCAAACTGTGACGATACAAAAAAATTTATTTATTTATTTATTACAGTATACTTATAAAAATTTAGAGGCAAAAATTTATACACTAATATATAATTATATTTAAAATATTCACATTTATATATATATTTACAATACTATATACTTCTTATATCAACATTGTTTAGTACATTTTATATTTCCTACACTAGAAGAGGAAGAAGGGTTATTTATTTACAGTTTCCCCCTCATATGCGGTTTATCAAACAGATGGAGGGAAAAGGTTATGGATAGGATTCACTTGAACTGTTTGGGGTAAATAAAAGGTAACTCCGATTTGTCCTTCGATGACAATCGGCGCGTTTGGAGCAGAGAGAAAAGTAATGATAGAGTTTCTCGTTCCCTAAAATGTTACAGAATTATTCACTACATTGGTTTGCCATGCATTTCCCAGAAAAACAGCCACAATGTCGACGAAGAAGGATCAGGCGTGTTCGGAGCAGCCATCTATGATAATGTTATAAAATTTTGTTTTTCACACACAATCATAAAATAGGGAAGTGAGACAAATATCACATAAAAAAATACAGCATATCATAATAAAATAAAATGAAATGAAAATTCTCCCAATTCCATAAAACGGGATCTTTATTATACTTTTATAAAGATATTGATTACTTTTGTAGTGACTAGTCAGGGTAAATGAGCTCATGGCCAACAAAGTAACTCAAGAACATCTCATCTTGAGTGATACTAACTCGTTTAAATCCCCAAGGTCATACCTCCAACTACAATAATCAAATCTTTTATTTATCAAAATTTTTATTTCAATATTAAACCATATAATTATATAAATAAATAAATAGATAGGATCAATGAATAATTAAAATAGATATAAATAAATAAAAAGGGTCAATACGTAACTAGAGATAAATATAAATAAATAAATGAGAGTAAATATAAATTGAATAAATAGGACCAGTGCATAACTGGAGATGAATATAAATAAATAAATAGGATTGGGAACTAAATATAAATTAGAATGAGGTTAGGGACACCTCACTTAGGGTAAATATCGAGATAAAATAATTATTAATAGATAAAAAAATAATCAAAGTAAAAAGATAAAGTGATGGATGTCTCATTCCCTTACCTTAGTTATTGTGAAAATTATACCAAGGTTGCACCGAGACTTTGATGATATTTTTTTTTCCTCTTTCTTTCTTCTCTCTTTCTTCTCACATCCACGACTCTCCTTTTCTGTTTTTTTTCTTCTCCTCCCCTGCATTCCCTCATCACCTATTTATACTACTCTAAGCAATGATTAACATTACTTTTATTTGAACTAAATGATCCCTCACACTGTGCCAGTTACGTTACTAAGTAACTATTCATTCTTGATATTTTACTTTGCGATAGACATGCATTTAATGCTATTCGTGACTGTAAGAAAGAAATAATTTTAATTGGAATATAATAATAAGAATATATATTGATTTGTGCTTACGTGACTGTAAGGAAGATATCATATTAATTGGAATATAATAATAAGAATATATATTGATTTGTTATCGAGTCATATTTTTTATTTATTTTTATTTATTTTTTTATTTTATATTTTATTCAGTTTATGACTCTTCAATTTTCCAAGACTTTATATGCGAAATCACAAAACCACTCTATTAAGTTTATATATATAGATGTTCAATTTATAGATGTTACACAAACCTCTTCAGCTTCTTCTCTCTCTTCTCACTCACACACATTCAAATCGCAGTTTCTTCTCTCTCTCTTTCTAACTCACACACATCCAAACCTCTTCATCTTCTTCTTTCTCTTTCTCAGTCGCACGCAACATCATGGTTTCCAGATAATCTTCATCTTCTTTTCACTCACAGATAACACCATGGCGAAGAGTTGATCTTCTTCTCAAGCAAAGAGTTCATCTTTTTCTTATATTTTCTTTTATTTGTGATTTTTGTGTTGATTCTAACTTTTTTTTGTTTAAATGCTTGAAATGAAGAGGTCGAAGACATGCAAGAGTCTTAAAGAAACATTAGACATTTTCTGGGTTCTTTCTTTGTTCTTGATGATTTTCGAGTGTTGTTTTTCTCTAAGATCTACTTATTTTGGTTAGGTGAATGTTTTCAGATCTACTTTTGTTTTGGTTGATTTTTTCCTCTAATATTCTTGAGCACCTTCACGAGACTTAAAAAAAGGTAACAACTTCTCATTTTATTGTTCTTCTACCATGTTCTCAAATCTACGTTTCTTTAGGTACGAGATGTGTTGGATTTAGGTTTCTCTCACAGATCTATTTCTCTTTTGAATGGTTTCTTTGCTCTCAGATTTTCTTTTACATGTATTATGTTCGATGGATTTTTTCTTCTCAGATCTACCTTTATTTTGGTTGATATTTTGCTTTGAGAACCTTGAGCAACTTGACGAATACAAAAAAAGTAACAAGAATTCTATTTTTTTTTTGTTCTTCTACCATCTTCTCAAATCTACTTTATTTTCTATTATTTTTATTTTTGTTTCTCATGGATATTTTTTTCTAAGATCTACTTATTTTTGTTCGGTGAATCAAATATTTGGAAAACACAATAAAGGTTGAATCTTTGAACCTTTCACTCTTTGACTACAACAATAAAGGTACAAAAGTTTTATATTATGTCGAATCCTTTGTTCTTCTATAAGATTTGAATGATTTTTTATTTTTTAAACGGATGAGTGTATATTTTTTGCGAGGTGGATCAAATCAAATATTTGAAGAACATAGTAAAGGTTGAATCTTTCAACCTTTCACTCTTTGACGACAACAATAAAAGGTACGTAAGTTTTATACTTTGGTAAGTTTTATACTTTGACTAATATTCTATTCTTCTCTAAGATCTAATTTTTTATTTTATTTTTTAAGTTTTTATTCTTGAGTTTTGATTTAAATTTTAGATTCCTAACATATTTTTAAATCTGGTAGATCATTCATCTCTTTGAGACAACAAAGATACAATTTTTTCGTCTTCTCTTTGATGTTTTCTACTTCTATCAGATTTAAGTACTTCTGCATGTCTTTTTTTGCTGTGATGAATGAAGTTTTTATTCGAGATCGATGACATGTTTGAAGAAGACAACATAGGTACAACATTTTTTTTCTTTTCTCGGATCTTTTCTGCTTCTACCATTTTTATGTACTTTGTTATGTATTTTTTCTCTAATGAATGAATGTTTTCTTCGTCTGTAGATTTTTTTTTTTTTGCGTATAGAACATTATAGTAATGAAGGTTTTCTTTCAGATCAATGAATTGCTCGAAGAAGACAACAAAGGTACAATTTTTTCGTCTTCCATACAAAGGTAGGATCTTTGAAGAACACCAGAAAGGTACAAGCTTTTTATCTTTCAACTTCTGTCGAGTATTTTCTTCTTCTACTAAATATAATTCCTTTGTTTTTAGATGAATGATTTGTTTGAAGAATACAGGTTGGTTTTTTCGCAATAAAAAAGACTTAGTGAGGTATTTTCGCAACAGTGGACTTTCAACTATTGTGTTCCATGGACCACTAGACCAAGTCCAATGCAATTTTGTGATAACAACAACGTCTGTGAAGATAGGTCGCGGCTAGATAAAGTTTTGTGCCTTTCACTCACTAAAGGAGAATGTTTATGTATTTTCGAAGTTGAGAGTGAAAAAACAAACATGCATGTAAAAGTTTTTTATAATCTACCATTGTTTTAATATATGTAGTTTACTATCTTCTCAAAAATATTAAGTAACCTGTCATTTTTTGTTATTTTATATTTTATGTACTTTCAGAAGAGTCATTAGTTAAATTGTTAAGAACTTTAATGAAAGTAATGGACAAAAATAAATAGTAAGAACTTTTTAAAATATTGTTCAACTTTTAAAGATATTATGTTAATATGATTTTTTGTATCACAATATATTCTTTAATAATGAAATTAATGGATAAAATTAATTATTACAAATTAAATAAATTAATTTAAATTAAATAAATTGAATTGAATTAAATTAAAAAAATATTAGAAATTAAATGTTTTACCGTCATTAATACTTTTCATATTCCAAGATTACAATTACATTCAATGTAAACGTATTCCAAGATAATCTGACCTTTCACACTGCTCAAAAAACATTTGCAAAATCTCTTTGTATTATGAAATCTTTTCTAATTCTAACTCATGAAATCTCTTTCTATTTAAAATTTGAGAAGTAATTACTTTTGAAATAGCACTTAATAATATTTGTAATTTAACTGATGTAATTAATGCCACATAAAACCGTCATATAATTGACAGTAGACTTTTTTTGCATTTCAAAATTTTTTAAATATAATTTAAAAAATAATGAAGAAATTTAATTTGTAGCAATGATAAATTGTTTTGTATTACAATATATATGATAATTTACATTGCTCAATAATTTTTTTTCCATCTTCCAACACGTTTTGTAAGTAATTAATGTCACACCTAAGCCAGAAATCATTAACATTTCGTATCAAATAAATTTAAATATTTATAAATTTATTTTTATAACATATTTTCTTTTTATCTTTACAGTTTTCGCAAAAACATGATAATATGAATTGTTCAGGTCTAGATCTAAACTAAAAAATTTGTATTTAAAAGTGTATGCTAATGACTTCTTTAATAGGTTAAAACGTTTCATTTGTATACCTTTAGTCTATCTTTTCTTTTATGTAAACTAAAAAGCATGTGAAAGAAGGTTTATACTTCTAATGACTTAGAAGAAGATTTTCATATTGAATTTGAGTGTGATGATGTTAGATATAATAAAAATATTGAAGTTTTATGTGTTTAAGTACTATGTCACTTTTAAGTGTTATTTTTACTTTAGTAATGTTAATATTAATATATTAATTCCATTTTCTACACATTATTTCATTTTATTCACATTATCTAAAGTTATTCACATTATCTATCAAAATTTTTTATAATTTGTAATTTGGATAATAAATAATGAACTTTAAAATTTAAGTTTAGTTATCTTTATTATATAAAATATTTATCACTCACATAAAAAATGTATTACATGAAATACCAACCTAACATAAGAATTTGTTTTTTAAAAGTTTAATGTAGATTTCTTCAAGAAGCTTTTTCATCTTCCAAGAAAATAATTAATATTAACAACAATCAAAATTAACTTTTCATTTTTCCAAAGTTACTTCAAGTATCCATCATTACTTATTAAAGAAATAATGTTTATTGGACTCCATGCAATGATAACTTATGGTTCACAAAATTTAAGAAAGTTTTCTCTCTTCCAAGACATCTTTCTCATTAATTATGGCATATTAAGAAAGTAATTATTTTTTGTGTCTCAATACAATGCCATATATCTATATGCATTTCAACCCAAAGTCTGAAAACACTAATTATGAATAACTTTTTACTTTGCATATTCCCACCAAATAAATTGGTGTTGGAAAGAATATCAAGAATTTTGCTGAATATGAATAATAGTTATACTAATAACCGCAAATCAAACACTTCTCACTTTCTTAAGAATTAGTTTACCTATTCCAAGACGTTTGCATTAATAATTATTAAAACTTTAAATATCAAGTTAATACCTATTCCAAGACGTTTGCTATGTATGTTATTAAGTTTTAAATTTATGAAAAAAATAATTTTTTTTCATAAAATATAAAACATCTAAATTTGTTGGTTCTTTTACAAAAATGGATTGTTTTGACCCATTTATTACAAAAATAGGTCAGTTTACTAATTAATTACATGACAAGGTCAGTTTATCAATGATTTGACTACTTTTTTCTAAAAAAATGGGTCGTTTTGACATATTTATTACAAAAATGGGTCAGTTTTTAAATTAATTACATCGCATAGACAGTTTACTAAAGATTTGACTTCTCTATCTTTTTAACTTTTATAATAATTTCTAAAGTTTTATATACTTTTTTTTAAAATAATTTTTAACAATTTGATTAAAAAAAATTTAAATAAAATTTTATAATAAAATTTAAAATATCAAAATTTGAATTAAATTTTATTTAAAATATTTTTAATCAAATTTTATTATTGTAAATTTTATAATAAAATGTAATAATAAAATTTAAAATATTAAGTTTTAAAATATCAAAATTTTAATAAAATTTTATTTAAAATATTTTTAACCAAAATTATAATATTGTAAATTTTATAATAAAATTTAACATATTAAGTTTTGAAATATGAAAATTTTAATAAAATTTTATTTAAAATACTTTTAATCAATTTATTAAAAATTTATTTTAAAAAAGTATATAAAACTTTAAAAAATGTATAAAAGTTAAAATTAAATAAAAAAATCAAACATATCATATAATTAATTAGTAAATTGACCTATTTTTATAAAAAAATAAGTCAAAATACCCATTTTTGTAAAAAATCCAAATTTGTTATATATTTATAAAATTGTAATTAATATTTTTTATTTCTATTGTAATTATTACTTTTTATTTAAATTAATTTTAAAATATTATTTGTAATGTTTTTTATTTTAAATTATAATTTTTTATTTGATTTTCATTTTAGAATATTATTTGAAAATGTTTTTAAACATTATTTTTAATACTAATATTAATATCGAATGACATGTAATCTTATATTTTATTAATTTTTCCTTGGAAATTCACTCAATTATTATTTCTTTATTATGTTAGTGTATTAATTAATTTGACATACTAATTTTTTTTAATCTGTTTAATGAAATAAAACCAAATACCTTCTGTGAAGTTTTTACTCACTTATTTGCAAACGTATCTCTTGAAAGAAATTTACCTTTAGATTTTTCAAAGCATCTTTACAAAAGTAAACTAAAAATGTTGTTTTTCATAGATCATTTAGCTCAATAAAATGCAAATAGTTGTTAATAAATTGTCCAACAATATAATATATACAGTACAAAATAGATACAAATAATTTATAGTATATAATATATATTTTTCAAAATGATTTGGGAATATTAAAGTTTTTGAATTTATAAATAAATATATAATAGATGACTTGATTGCATACTTTTATTAATAAATCTACTCTCATTAAATGGGTACACGTTGTCTCATGCATTAATTTTGATACAAACATTAAATGAATATTGAATCTTTCATCACACATTCTTCCACTTCTGCCAGCTATAAATGTTTTGTATGAACATTTTTACAAATGTCTTAGACACAACTTTACATCTTCTAACAAATGTTTTTGGGCTCCCTCATTATTCTCATACACCCACCTTTTTCATCCTTCCAAAAAATTTTGTAGATGTGTTATGTGTAGATGCTATATAACCATATCAACACTATCATACCACCAACGTCCTTTTTTTGTTTTTTTTCTTCTCAACATCATTGGAAAAATAAATTTAAAAAAGGTATGAATGAAAAACTAAAAGTCTTTTTAATTACCAAAACATCTTATAGCATACAAGACATTAAAAAATCTTAACTAATGATGATGATAGGTACACAAAGTTATAACTAGAAACTTATTGTGTCATCCAACTTTTATATTTTTAAATAGTCTTATCAATAATTTTTATATTGTTCATCATTTTTTTCTATTTTTGGAAATCTAATATTTAAGTTTTTCTACATTGTCAAATCAATATTTTATTTAAAACTAAACTTTATTTCTTAATTTTGATTAATTCAGTATATTATTTAAAATAATTATATAACATATTTTGCTGAAAAAAATATAAATAACATAAATAATTTTTTATATTAAAAAAATTAAGATATTATTATTTAATTTTATAAAATAAATTATTTATATTAAATTTAATTATAGGTGTATAATTTTTAAAATTATATATGGGTACAAATAATTATATACAATACATTTTATTAAAAATATATGTAGATAACTTAAATATATTTTAATCATAAAACAAAGTAAAAAATTATTATTTATTATTATAAATATAATATTTATATCAAATTTAACTATACTTAAAATTTAAAATTAATTCATTAAATATATTACAATTTTTAAAACCCGTGCGTTGCACCGTAGAAATACTAGTATTTATATATATTAAGTAGATTACTGAGTATCCTAATCCTTGTAAAACTGTTCACACTGCAATAAAAATAAAATTAAAATAACTATTAAATAGCACACGTATTTCATTTATTTAATTTGGAGTTTTATGATATTATATATTACAACATTTACCTTTTTGATAATTTTTTCAATAACTTTGGTCCCATGCAGAGTTTAAACTTAACTCTTACATAGTTATGATAAATATTCAACATTTCAGTATATTTTTCTAGAGGATGCCATCTAGGTCTTATCAGATACATGGTTTCTAGCTACAGTTGACCACCACAAATTATATTTGCATCCACTCACTATTTTTTACTTTCCATATGCATAATATAGTCGCAAACCACAAGATTTTATAATTATTTGTTAAACACACTCTGCCCTTATCTATGTTAATATAAATTAATATACATGTGTTTAAGTTGTATTAGAGAGAACAATGTTGATAGTCACCTATTCATAATATTGTTTTCAAATTCAATCTAACACCCTGCAATTGAACAGACAATGGAATGAAGTTTCAGGTTCATCCTTGTAGATCATTTTTTTCTAAAGTTTTCTGAAGGATATTTCTCTTTTTAAAAGTTGATTTCTGTTAAGTAATCAATTTCAAAGGATCTTTCTTATAACCATCTTTCATTAACCAAAATAGATATTGTATTTGATCGTTGTTAGATATCTTAGACCGACAAGAGGTAAGATTGAGTTTAAAATATATAAAATAGATACAAATTTTAGTACTGTAAAGTTGAGTTAGTAGGCTTAAAGTCTAATTCTTAACATGGTATTAGAATTATAAGTTTGAGTCTGTCTTGACGAGATATTTTTGTTTGTTGGACCTATTGTATCTCTCGTTATCAAACCATTATAGAATCATTCATTAATATTTTGTCTCACGCTCTTCATATATATGTCTCGGCGTGAAATGAGTGTTTTGGACATTTCATAACAATTAGAGATAAAATAAATTTAAGTACATAAAATGAATGTAGACCTAATCTTATAAACCGATTTTATAAAATTGAATTAAAGTTAAAATTCATTTCTTAAACTCCGAAAATCACATTTTAAACCATTATAAACCTTCTTATGACCGACTTTAAACATTATGCATTATTTCCTCTTACACCTGACTTCTTCCACCACTTCATTTGCAATCATTCAAGTAATAAGTTTCTCCCATACAAAAGTTTGAATTTGGTCAATCAAATTTGGTAAACTACTTTCAACCTCTTAGTGAGGATTTTGGATATGACCTTGTAAACTACACTCTTCTACCACACCAGAAACCCCAATCATTTTTCTCAATCCCCATGAACGTTTTGCTTCTTCCACCCCAATTTTAATCATCGCACAAACAAAAAATATTGCAAAAATAAATAAAAATGTTCCTTCTCTTTCTCGTATCCATTTCACATAACACGGGAGATATTTCCAACTTCTATTTTTTCTTTTCCTCCCATGCTCTTAAAATTGTAATTTGCTTATTGGGCCTTGTACAGCAACATTACTTATTTTTTAGGCCCACTTAGTCCCATGTGGACTTACTTTCATCACCCAATCTATATTTATTTTATTCTATAATATAGATTAATAAAATATAGGTTAAAATATTTTTTTGTCCCACTTTTCGTCAAGTTTTTTCAAATAAGTTTTAATTTTAAATAGGTCTCAATTTTCGTCAATTTTGTTTAATTGGGTCCTTTTTTACTAACACCGTTTAAATCATTAACGATCATGAACAGTGACTGCCACGTGTCACTTCGTGATTTTTTTGAAATTTTTTTATTTTTATTTTTTTTAATTTTTTAAAATTTTTAATTTTTTTTAAATGTACACTGTCAACTCAGGAGTGTGCCACGTGTCACTTTGTGGTTTTTTTGATTTTTTTTTTGAATTTTTTTTGAATTTTTTTTAAATGTTCACT
>Ga0214544_1012634_pt1 | contig 10826 bp, 6 predicted proteins | sample CNSS3metaG_FD_160074 | JGI IMG/M metagenome (GOLD analysis project Ga0214544, IMG submission 160074) | Root nodule microbial communities from cowpea collected in UCLA plant growth center, Los Angeles, California, USA - CNSS3 | ecosystem: Host-associated > Plants > Roots > Nodule | place: USA...
TTCCAATCAGAATTCCTATAAATTTCTCATGGGTTTCCATTTATCTTTTCCAGATATAGAATTGAACAAGAACTTGGCACTGAAATAAAACAAATTCCGCCACACATTGATCAAGCAATATATTGCCGGTGATTGGTGATAAATACCTTGATTGTATTCACAACTGTGGTGAGTAATAGGAAAATTTTTAGTTTCATACTTATAATGACCATTATTGTTCTGATGATATTTCAACAATGAAAAGTCTGACACACCTGATTATGTCTGACACACCTAATGTTTATTACTATTGCACTTTATTGAAGCAAGAGGTTGCAATGTATAATTCTGATTTGTGTTCATGTATATCTTTTTTACAGGTAGATGTGAGTGTTGGTGAAGCAGGTGTGAATACTTTGTATTAGGATGCACTATGAAAATAGGGGAATTGTCAGACCCTTTGTTGAATGTTTTTTCGTTAATTTCTGGGTTTTGAGAGCTCTTAAACACTATGATTAGGACTTTCAGAAATGTTACATAAATGGCGGGTCCAGTTTGGGTTTTGATGGTTTACATTTGCAGGTGTTGTTACTCCAGACTTTGATTTCCTCAGTAATCCTTTTAACTGTTTACTTGGGAATGTACCTTACTATCAAGACGTCCGTTTTTGATTCTAGAATAATATGCTGTTTGTTTTGCCAATGTTTTTGCAGTAGTCACTATTGGCAGTCAAGGTATTCAATTGGTAGCATAATGGTTTTTGCAATTAATAGGTTTTGGTATTCTTTGTAAATGAAGGATTTGTCCTTAACATCAACACTTTTTCATTGTCAATAATGACTTTGAGAAGTAGGATTCATCAATTTCTTTGAAAAAACTGACTTCACGAGGCGTATTTGCTGCTACTTGTAAAATAATAAGAAAGGGTAATGAAATAAGTTGGAGTAAACCATAGTTTTGTTTATGAAATTGTTAGATGAATAAATATTTCGACTACAAATTTATCGATCTATATATTTACAATTTTAAAATAAAATTTAAATAGAATTTAATGTAAGATATATATTTAAATAAACTTAATATTGTTGAAAGTATGTAAAAGAAATAACACTTTTAATAAAAATGTTATTATGACATGTATATAAAAATTAAATTTGGAGTGCATAAATTTAAAATTTTAAAAAAATTTCGGACTAAAATCAAATCACATTAACAAATATGGAGGCTGAATTGAGATTCATACAACACGTGACAACATATTAGATTGACACGTAACACACGTAGCATAAATATTTTTTTTAAAAAAATTTATAAAGAATTTATTTTTAAAAAAATCAAAAAATAAGGAGCTGACAGTTGTGGTACTTACTTAAAATATTAGTTCCATACTAATGACAAATACCTAATTGTTACTTATTTACAAAAATATAGACCTAATTGAGAATAAAATACGAAGATCAAATTAAGATTTTGGTAAAAAAATGAAAATCAATAAAATATTTTAACTTAAATTTTAGGGCAAGAATAATAATACTACCATCAACAACGTATTAAAGATAAAAATATAGGAATGATATTCTAATCTTTTATACCATCAACAACGTATTAAAGATAAAAATATAGGAATGATATTCTAATCTTTTATACCATCAACAACGTATTAAAGATAAAAATATATGAATGATATTCTAATCTTTTATACAGAAACAAATAAAAAGATTTATACAATAAAAACTATAAAATACTAAAATTTTTTATTAAAAATAAAAAATATTATTTATAGACTTAAACATTTAGATAAAAATAATTATCTAATGTATATATAAATTAAACTAGAAAATTCGAGGGTCAATGGCTCCTAAGAACTCAGCTATAACACTTAACATATGATGACATCAGTTGAAATGATAACGTTGGATGCAAATAACACAATCATGGGTCTGAAATGATAACATTGAAATTCTTGTATATAATAGATTCTCTCTTTCAAGGAAATAAAGGGATCAAACTTTGATTTTGGATCACTAAAGTTGTCGAAGGTACTCAAAGAATGACGTGAAACTTTTGTGGTGCAATTCCTTCCCTATGTATCAATCATACTTTCCTTCAAAACCATTTTTAATTATTTAAGGTTATATTTCAATTGTTCAAAGCATATATATTAACTATTTGAGTTTCTTCCTAAGCATTACCTTTACTGCAATATTTGAATGTTTTTCCCAAATTTCTGTGACAAAATTGGATCCTGCTCTTCAAATTCCTCCAGGTGTTTGGTGAGATGTAACTCAAGTTCTCTTTCGTTTTCATAATATATATATAAATATAGACAGAAAGAGAGGTGTGTTTTTATGATTGATTATTTATAGCCAGATTTTTGTTTTTCAGCAGCAGCGTGTAACAGAGTGAATACATTCCTACACCTACCTTTTCTTTGTTCCCAATTATTTCAAAGCTTCAACTCTATTTTTGTCATTTTACTTAATTAAAAATAATAGTTTTATATAATGCTTCTAAATATTGTTATATCATCATTGATAATGAAACTCTGTATATTATCTATAGCCAAATCCTTTTAGAGTTCAAACTTTCTACAGTATTTCATATATCTTCGAATTAAATAATCTTGAGTGTACTATCTATGTTGATTGAGGAGAATAATGAAAATAATTAGTTAAGTTTAAATTATAATTTTAGAATGACTAAAATATCTAGACAAATTATATAGCTTATTTAGATAGAATACTAGGATAACATATGAAAGGTATTGGTTACAACTCCTATCAATAATGTTTTTATTTTAGAGATTTAAAAAATAATAATTTTGAAAGATTAATGAATCTGTATATATGATTGTATCATGAATTTGAGATAAAAACCTATTTAGCTTTGTCTGTATTTGCTTGTTTGCAGTAAAATGTCGATTCGAACAAACAAGATGAAAGCAGTAGCTGTGTTGATGAAGCAGTTGACGACAGCAAGGAGGAAATTTGATGAAAGCGGAAGAGATGAATCATTTGATGGGGAGTTGGAGAAGTTGCGGTCGGTTCTGAACAAGATAAAGGATGTGTTTATGGAAGTGAAGAAAAAAGAAGAAAAATTGCTTGACACATTAGCAGAGGTATATGACCATCTTCGCAGGTTAAACCGCAGGAAGCTGCATGAAGACATGCATAGCATTTGCGAGAGTATCAGAGATTCTGCTCTCATGTTGCTCCCAACGCTTGTTTTTGATGACTCATCCAAGGATGAAGATCACAAGGGTGGCAAAATATCTCACTCATCGGAAGAGTTGGTGCAGCCCCATCATCAGAATAATTGGACTGTGGAAGATTATTACCTGTTACACGATAGATTTAAACGTTGCCTGTGGTCTCTCCTAATTTTCCCTGTGAACGCTGTGATAAGGAAAAGAAATGCAATTAATTTGTGGATTGGAGAGGGTTTGATTGGAAATACATATAACAAAACAGCAGAGAAAGAGGGCGAGGATGTGATTGATGATCTTTTGAAATGTAATATGATTGTACGCTGTGACAATGGGAAGGGTCCCTTTGTCAATAGATTTCGAATTCTTCCAGGGGACCCTCGTGGTGTGTTGAATTTAATTAGAGATTTAGAAAATATCAAATCATCGCCATCGCCGTTACAGCTTGATATAAAAAACGTTACAGTAGGTAGATTTGATGCAAAAGATCATACTTTACGTAATATTTTTAATATTGGTGCAAGTTATCTGAATTTTAGACCGCAATGGGCCACTGAATTGAGGAATTTAGAGGTGCTTCAACTTGGGCGTTGGCAAGATTCAGCTTTGCATCACATTGAAGTTGGGAGTCAAGAATTCTTGAAAGATCTGAGATATCTGGAAGAGTTGAAGTATCTGAGTCTTCGAGGGATATCAAGAATATTCGAGCTTCCATCCTCCATTGCTGAACTTGAGAAGCTACTGATTCTTGATGTGAAAGCATGCCATAATTTGGAAAGACTACCTGATGATATTTCATCAATGAAAAGTCTGACACACCTTATTATGTCTGAGTGTTGGCTTCTAGAGGGCATGCCAAAGGGGATTGAGAATCTGAGTAATCTGGAAGTACTGAAGGGATTTCTAATAAGCACTCCTGAAAAGACTCCTTGCAGAATATCAGATCTTGTAAACTTGAGAAAATTAAGGCGACTCAGCATACGTATTGGAAGTGAGGCCCAGATCAGAGACGGGGAGTTTGAAAATTTAAAATATTTTTCAGCACTTGAGCATCTCAAAATATCTTGGAGTGTGTCTGACCCAAAGTATGGTTATATTCGTGTGATTTTGCCACCAAGTTTGATAAAGTTGCATCTTGAATGTTTTCCTGGAAATAGTTTTGTAGATTGTTTTATGCCAGGCAGTTATGATAGTGGGTTGTCGGAGCTAAATATCACCGGAGGAAAACTTGAAAGTATGAATCCAAGTATGTTATTGTGGAAAGTGAAAATACTGCGTCTCAAGTACCTTAAGCAATTGCACGTCAACATGGATGATTTGAAAGCATGCTTTCCTGGGCTCAAATATGTACAAATTAAACAAACCTCAAACGTTTCATATATTGAGCGTGAATTGAACTTCTAACATGGATCAGTTACTGATTGAATGTTGTGTATATTTATCTTGTTCTATGAATAATTGCGTTACTTACGCAAGATGTCTCTGTATATCTAAAGTGTGTCTGTAAGAGTGATTGTAAGGAAAAATTAAGTATGATATGTCTCTGGTACTAAACTTTTTTATCTCCCAATCAAGTGCTCTGAATATATAATGATGTTGTCAATTCCAACTACTACAATCCCATTTTCATTCTATTAGAATTAAGGCCAAAGGCCAAATGTCTGACTTCAGAAATTATCAATTGATTTAGCCAACACTCCACCAAAATTATTCACACCCAGAGTAAATCTTGTTGGAAAAAACTCACACACACTAGAAGAATGCAATGTAACTCATTGTGGTATTTTTTTATTGATGGAGAATGCACTATTATATAGCCAATTACAAACCAAACTAAATCTTTATCTAATCTAATCTTATCTAATACCCCATATTATTAAACTAAATCTTATATACTCCAACTAACTAAAATAACAACTAACTTAAATCTAATTAACCGAATATAAAATACCCTATCACTTTACTAAATAAAAACAACCCTATAATCTAAAATATAATTTAAATATTATCTAACAAAATTAAAGATTATCTAACAAAATTAAAGATTATCCAATAAAACTCCCCTATAATCTTAAATTTTTTTCTTCTCTCGTCTCGAACAATCTTCTATCTCCATAGCCGACTTGCTTTTCTCTTTAACCGACTTGATCTTCTCTTTGTCCAACTTGATCTTCTCTTTGACCGACTTCATCTTAACCTTGGCCGACTTACCCTTTGTTGGGTTCTTTGTGGTCTTTGTGGTCGACTTGCCATTAACCGTGTTCCTCTGAATAGGTCGAGTTCTCTTTAAGAGATCGGAAAATTTCCACGCCTTCACACCAAACTTATCATCCATTCCAAGTCGCCACTTCTCATCTTGCACCTCCAATACAACTCTCAAATCCTTCTCGGCACGCAACTGCTCTTGCAAACTTAACACTTCTTGTTCGTCTTCTTCAAGATCCGAGCAATCCACACTCCACGAGCTATCCGAGCTATCTGCACGTCTTAACGACCTCTTCATGCTACTGGTTTGATTTATGATACTCAACCTTCTTGCCGACTTCTCCACTTGTTTATGCTCATCCCTCGAGCTACATCCCATCATCAATAACACTGCTTCTTCTTCAACTTCTTCGGCAAGATTGGTTGTCATTTCTCTTTCTAATCGCACTGCTTTAATTTGCTTACCTGTCTCTTTCTTCACCACCTCGTTCCGAACAGATCCTGCACCACCTTCATTGTCCACACGTTTCAAACACCTTTTCTGCAGGATGCTCAACTCCAATTTGTACATCCTATTTTTCTTCTTTTCTACCCGGGCTGCTAGCCGATCGTGCTTGTCCTTCAAGTACAGTACCTGGTTCTTTATCATAATCGAGTTTCCTTTCTCCACTATCTAACCTATACTCAAAATATTACTCTTCAGCTCAGGAACATAGTAGACATCCTTGATTTCTCCAACCCGTCCATCCTTCTGCATGTGCCGGATTGTTCCACGCCCTTTAATCACTATCTTGGAATCATCTCCACATGACACTAATTCGGCCTCCACCTTGGTGAGTTCACTGAAGAAACTCTCATCTCCACACATGTGATTGCTCGCTCCTGTGTCCAAATACTAGACCAAGTTAAAACAACCTGGACTAAGCTTGTCACTTAATCTCCTTTCCTTCACACGGTCTGAATGCCACTCAGCTTCCGATTCACCGCTCTTGAGTTCAGTATTTGAGTTTTGCATCATCATTAAAATCCATATCTCTTCCTCGTCATCTTCCTCTGTGAGAATATTTTTCTCCTTTTTTTCCGATTGACAATATTTTGCTATATGACCGATTTTGCCACAGTTGTAGCAATATGCCAATCTGCATTCTCTTGCGTAATGGCCATACTTGCCACACCTAAAGCATTCCACTTTTGACTTCGACCAATCTCCTTGGCCCCTTTCTTGACCACGACCATGCCAATTTTGCTGCCTGGTTTGATCTGTGCTCTCTTCAACATCATCTCGGTCACATCCACCTCGTCCTCGACCACCTTGTCCTCTGCCACCTCGTCCTCTGCCACCTCGTCCTTTGCCTCCAGGACCTCAGCTCTGAGTATTCCGAGTTTCATCCAAATCAAGTTGCGCCTTTAGTGCTTGATCACGCGATTCATGCTTCTTCCTTCTCCTTTGTTCATGGGCCTCTAGTGACCCGACAAGTTAATCCATTGAGAGAACTGACAGGTCCTTCAACTCCTTGATGGCGCATACGATGTTCTCAAAATCATTTGTTAGTGATCTCAAGATTTTCTCCACAACCCGGCTTGCTGACATTGGCTCTCCATTCATGCCGAGTTGGTTGGCCACCTTCTCTACCCGAGTTATGTACTCGGTTACCTACTCTTTATCTTCCATCTTCAACCCTTCAAACTCTCCTCTGAGAGCTTGAAGTCAGACTTGTCTGACCCGGTCGTTCCCTCTGTATGCAACCTCCAGAATATCTCATGCTTCCTTTGAAGATGCAACATTTGCAATCTTCTCGAAGCCTGACTCGTCCACAACATTGTACAAGAAATACAAAGCCGACTTATCTTTCACTCGCGTCTTCTTCAACACGGCAATCTGGGCTACCGTCTGATTTGCGTCCTTTGTAGGTTCTTCGTATCCGCTCTCCACTGTATCCCAAATGTCTTGGGATCCCAGAAGGGTCTTCATCTATAGACACCAATTATCATAATTGGTTTTCTTCGTCAATTGCGGCACCGTCATACCATTCACAACTTTGGCCATCTCTCCTCTTTTTTCTTTCTCCCAAAGCACTCAAGCGCAGACTTTCTCTCTCTCTCTCTCTCTCTCTTCACTCGGTACTTAGAGCATAAAGCTCTGATACCATTTGTTGGAAAAAACTCACACACACACTAGAAGAATATGCAATGTAACTCATTGTGGTATTTTTCATTGATGGAGAATGCGCTATTATATAGCCAATTACAAACTAAATAATAACAAACCAAACTAAATCTTTATCTAATCTAATATTATCTAATACCCCATATTATCAAACTAAATCTTATATACTCCAACTAACTTAAATCTAATTAACCGAATATAAAATACCCTCTCACTTTACTAAATAAAAATAACTCTATAATCTAAAATATTATCTAAATATTATCTAACAAAATTAAAGATTATCTAACAAAATTAAAGATTATCCAACAAAATTGATTTAGCCAACACTCCACCAAAATTATTCACACCCAGAGTAAATCTTTTAGATCTGTGTAGAGAATCAAGAAAGCTATTGTCTTCTGTTTTCCAAGTTGAAAAATCTTTGTGCAAGACAGTGAGTGTTGCAGTGAGACCATTCAAGGAAAAGCTATGAAGCCCGGACAAGCTTAATCAATGGTGTGTTCTGTGTTCAACATTAGTCGAACTCTGACACTCGTACGACACATATTAGTAAGGTGTCCAATTTGAAAGAAATTTTTTTGTCTTTAACATGATTTTGAAATAAATCCAACAGAATGTTAATAACTACAAATTTAATTATTTTCTAAAAAAAACCCATAAACTTGTAAATTTATCACATAAGTTTCTATTATGATTATAAAAATAAGGAAAAAATATTATATAATCACCACTTTTTACTTTTTTGGATATTAGAAAGATAAATTAAATTTATTTTTGTGTTAGTTGACAATGTATTAATTAAAATTTTGAAACTAATATCTATATACATATGTCGTGTCCTGTGTTCTATATTTTTTAATTTAATCATATCTCCATGTCTATGTGCATATTGTATCTATCTCCGTGTCCGTATCCGAACTTCATTCAAGAAAAGTCAAGATACATAGTTTTGATGCATTTACCAATGATGCATAATAGAACCTGTGAGATTGTTGACAACAATTACCTGAACAACAATTGTTACAGATTCATATAATAAGATCAATTCACAGCAAGCAAATTTCAGGAAATGAAACTTGCCTAAAGAATATATAATGTAAATCCACGCGCGCATGCCCTCTGCTTTTTTGTTGCTTTTCATTCTTTTGTTTTTTTTCTCACATCTACTTTTTCTCTAGATTTTCCCTTCCAGTTTTTCATCTTTTCAAAATCAAATTGGCGTGAAAGGGAAAAGTTAAGGAATATTTTGGACAACTAGAGTAACTTCAATTTTTATCCCTTCTTCACTAAAACAATCTATTTTCTCTCTTGCATGTGGCCTTCTTTTGGTTGCATACAATTTTTCTACTCTCAAGATGGATCTATTCCTTTCTTTGTGGTTACGAATCGTACTTTGATCCTTGATAGAACTTTCCTTTTGTTTGTGTAAATAAAGTAATTATATGTTTTGAAGTTGTGTAAGGGAAAGCAGTGTTAGTAATCTTACTCAAGATAAGGAAAACTAACCATTGATATATTTTGATGTGCAAATTTTATTATGTTTATATTAATGGAAATTAGGATGCGTGAGGTGAATGTGAAATATTAAAATTAATTGCGATTCTAAGCGATAGATATACACAAAATTGATTTGAGATTTGATTATGCAAAGAGATGTTATTATTAGAATGATTAAACTGTGTAAAATTTTCATTGATTAATGTGGCAAAGTATGACATGAATCACTCCAACAAATATTTGATTAATGACAAATTTTAGTGACAAAAAATAATTAGTCATTATAGTGACCAATTTAGATATCAATCTATAAACTACAAATTATTGCTAACTAAAATAGTTTTAAAAAATTATAAATTATTCTTTAAATTGGTAATTAAAATAGTTTTTATTATTAATTTATCTCTAAATTGGTTACTAACATTAGTTACCTAAAATTTGACTACCAAAATAATTGGATTCTAAATTGGTCTCTAATTAGAAAATTGATTTCTAAAGATTCATTTTTTAGCTAATTCAATTTTTCCAAATTTTGTTGTTGGGATTTTGGCTGAAAGTTGGTTATAGAAAGATTTGAAATGAATACTACCAGATGGAAGTTAAATTTATATGAGATATGTGCTATATAAAAACATATTAAAGTTTAATCCTTTATTTTTTCGTTTATTTCCCTAAAATATCTATTTTTCAACATATGATTATAAACATTTACTAATATAACAAGAAAGTGAACAAGTTAAATCGAACTAAATAATAAAATTTAAGTAAAATTTAAAATTTAAGTTCAAGTAATTTAATAAATATGTAATTAATTTTAATATTTTAATTTAACCACTACTTTAACACATATCTTGTTTATATATATATATATATATATATATATATATATATATACTTCACTAATTTGATGTTTAAAAATGATATTTAACAAAAAAAGGTGAGAAATAATTAAAAACTATTTATTAACTCTTTCTTGGTAGAGGGGAGAAGAAATTCAGATAAATAAAGCACGTGAAAATAAAAGAAAAAATAATAAGTGAGAAATAAAGTTAAAATAAAACATAGTGATAATATATTTATACATAATATATTATTTATGAATTTATTTTCCACATAAACTTATTTTTAAAATATTACATAAATAAATCTTTTCAAATTTTATTTACGCAAATAAACTCATTTAGCATTTACCAGTTAAAATTCAATAGTGATAGTCTGCATCAGAATACCTATAAATTACTCGTTTGTGGAAGAATGTTGTTTAAATGTCAAAATTTGACTTTCCGAATTTACAAATAGTAAAAGAATGTATTTGTATAAAAAAAATTTGAAAGTGATTATTTGTTTAATTTAAATAAAATAGATTTATATCTGAAACGAAAAACTCTAACTATATATAACATATAATTACGTATAATTTTAAGATTTATTATATTAAATATAGTTATCTTGTCCATCTTCACACACAAGTGCTCAAAGAATTTGTAGTAAATAGTCCTTAAAGAATTCACAACAAATCATATCTTAGAAATTGAAAAGGAAAGTATTCAACATAGATCGTAAAAACATACTTTACAACACTATATAAGAAACGGATATTAAAAATGGTTATGGTTACAACAGGTGGTAGCAGCCTGAAAGACGATATTATGCGTTTATATCAACCAGTTCATCTGCTAGTTGGAACTCCAGGAAGAATATTAGATCTTGCAAAGAAGGGTGTTTGCATTCTGAAGGATTGCTCTATGCTTGTTATGGATGAGGTAGTTA
>Ga0214544_1012635_pt1 | contig 10826 bp, 3 predicted proteins | sample CNSS3metaG_FD_160074 | JGI IMG/M metagenome (GOLD analysis project Ga0214544, IMG submission 160074) | Root nodule microbial communities from cowpea collected in UCLA plant growth center, Los Angeles, California, USA - CNSS3 | ecosystem: Host-associated > Plants > Roots > Nodule | place: USA...
GAACGACAGTGGCGCGGTGCGATTCCGGCGCCGGGAAGGCGGCGCGTGGTGAACACGCGCTTGAAGGCCGCCGGAGAGTGGCGGCGCGTGGCGGAGCGTGCGGAGGATTCCGGGGACGTGACTTGCGAGGATGGGTTGCGCTTCTCGAGGCGCACCTAACCCTGACTTCGCCGGAGTAGACACGCCGACGGCGACGGCGGCGACGGCGGACGGCACGGCGGACGGTGGCGGAAGACGGCGGACAAGCGGCGGACGGCGACAGTCACTGTGACAAACAGTGAAGAGGAACCAGAAAAGATGTTCTGGCTCTTGATACCAACTTGAAGAAGTTTAGAGAAAATGAAACAGTGAAAAAACTATCACTGTTACTGTTTTACCATTGTTTATATAAGAAAAAATAGGCAGAATACAAAGAGTCATCAGTCCTAACACTAACCCTAAAGAAGGGATCCCATACATGATAATAAAAGAACATTATATTTCAACAATAGCCATGACAGTAAATGCTGCTGCATGGTAAAAGTAACTATTTTAAAATAAAGAGGATAAAGAGTCGTGACAATAACTCCTAAATAAAAGAGTGTAAAGACTCTTGACAGTAAATGTAAAGAGTGACCCCCTCTCTCTTCCACAAGAGAGAAAAAGCGGGACAGTGTGGTTAAAAAAAAAAGGCGGGACACTAAACAAATAAAGCTGCCACTATGTTAAAGAACTAATAACTCCTTCCTTTTTGTTAAGATTAAAAGTAATCTCTCTCTTATATAAATTGAGAAAACTACCACGACACAATTACTCCTACTGCTCAGTGAAACAACCACTCCCTCTCTTCTCTGGTTGCACCTAATGATGAACTCTTTTATTTCATATATTATGAAATTTATTTATGAACTTTTGAGTGACAATGAAATTTGTAGGATCTTACAATCCGTGTTACGATCTTCCAATTTACGATTTATATTATTCTTTCTGATCCTGAGTAGGATCTCGATTTTGACTACCATGGTTTTCTCTGCTTTAATCTCTTCTTTTAGTAGTTCTGCACTTTATAATTCAGATTTTTCATTCATCCTTCGGTTTCTACTTCTATTTCATGTATTCAACATTCTGATTGGAAATTCTGAATGGGAAAATAAGAACACAATCATGAGCCTTCTATTTTTCATTCTTGCATTTTGCAGCCACCCTTTTCTGAATGAATCTCTGTTCTATTAGTGTGACTGACTTCCTAATTCTAAGCTCAAGATTTGAGTTGTTAGCAGCAAGACTGGGGAAAGAAAGGCCAAGTTTGTGCTTCCTATTTTTCTAGTTTCCAATACTCATTTTATTGTTTTTGCTGATTTTAATACCTCTATTTTATGAATTTCTTTCTCTTAGTCTTTTTTTTATTAAACATATTTTCCTTGTTATTCTGATAATAAACTTATCCCATTCATCAGATTCAAGTCCTCCCTCAGATTTCTCAGTTTTTAATTTTGGCAGTGATTCTCGTTATCACCCACACATCTGTCATGCCCCTTCTCTGTATCCTATAAATACATCAGTATAAGTGTACATTATAAGAAAAATATACCCTATTTTACTTCATCTCCTTAATTCAAATGATATGATCACAGGGGTTATGAAATTTACACTGAGTAAACAGAGAGCTTCATGCTGATGCATCCTCAAACTTATTAACAAATCTTCTGGAACAAAATCACAGAACAAACCCAGAACACACTTTCGGCGACGATAGAGGATCCCCAAAAACACCCGTTGCAGCTGAATGACTCCTAGCCTCTTTTCCTAGCAAGAAAAGTAAGAAAAACTAAGTGGTGGAGACTAAAAAGAACATAAGGATGAGAGGAAAGGGAATTAAACCTTCTCCATTACCCACAAAGATGTTCAGGAGCATTAAAATGCTTGAATTGCTAAATATTTTGAGAGTCTCCATTGACATGGAAAAGAGACTCCTGAATCATGGAACCCAAGAGTGTTAGTGGCAGGATTATAGAGAACCAACAATTCATGGGTATTAAAGGATGTATCCATGCGGAAACGACAAAAATTGGATGTGTGACCATATTTGATGCAAATTTGGCATTGAAAATTAGCAATAGGAAGATTGCACAGTAAGATTTTGAATATCCATGGAAATTTGAAGGAGCACAGGCAGACGAGTAATGAATAGAGGATTAAAAAGAGACTTCTGATGTCTTTGAGTCCTGGCTTCATGGGAGCCATCCATGCCATCGAGTATACTACAAGAGCCAATTTTAGAAGGCTATGGTTGGAATGTGATTCAACCTTGGTCTATAAAGCTTTCTTTCATCAAGAGGTTGTACCTTGGTCTATTAGAGGTCACTGGAGGAAATGCCTTAAGTTTTGTAGAGATATTAATTTTAAGGTGTCACATATTTTTCAAGGAAATCATTGTGCAATAAGTTGGCAGGTTTAGGCCTGTCTTCTAGAGAAGAGTTTGAATAGTACACGTTATGCCAGCTTCTATAAGTTTGAATTTTTATCACAATAGGTTTCTTTTTCCTATGTATAGGGCTTCTTAGGTTGTGTATAGCTTCATAGTTGACCTGTTTTTTGTTCATGGATGTTGATTGGGTCCCCTGAGTTCTTTATATCTTTCTTTTTGTTTTTAATGATATTTTCATGTGATGGCAAATCATAGATGTCCTTGGGGTGTCAGCCTAGCTGAGATGCCAAGGATCATAGTGATATCTAAAATGAGCCTTTTATTTTAAAAAGAAAAAACTAAATTTTAGGGGTAACTTAGTTGATAAAAAAATGAAGTTTTGTATTTATGAAGAAAATGGAGATTCAAGGATGAATAATAAATGTAAAGCGAATACAAAATTTTGTTGGGTGTCAAAGTAATAGTGTACTATTTAAAATGTCACACTTAAGTTTCTAAATGTAAGACAATTGAATTTACAAATATATAATAAGTTTCATCCCAATATTATATGCAACTTTAAAGTAAAAAATAAATAATAACTTCACATTCCATATACAAATATTGTAGTATTATAAGTGTATTAATATGTAAAAATAATTAATATTAAAATCCCAAAAATTTAAGATAACAGAAATAGAAAAAAAGATGGAATCTTAAATCGGTTTGTCTATTTAAATAATTTTAAATGACATATTTTTTAATAAAATTTATAAAACTTAACTAAAAATTATTATTTGATAAAGTTAATAAAATCAAATAAAATATTTAAACTAAAAAAATATTTAAAATTAAATATACAAAATTATAACTCAAACTAAATTAGATCAAATATATAATAATATTAATTTAAATAATTTAAAATAATTTACTTTTTTTAATAAAACTTAACTAAAAGCTTTTCATTTAAGATCATTATTTGATAAGATTAGTAAAAACAAACAAAATATTTAAATTCAAATATCAAAAGTTATAAGTCAAACTAACTTAAATATATAATAATATTAATTTTAATAATTTAAAATGATATATATTTTTTAAAATTTAACTAAAAAATTATCATTAAGGATCATTATTTGATAAGATTAGCAAAAATAAACAAATATTTAAACCAAAAATATATAAACTGAAAAATGGTCAAAATATAACTAGTAGGTGTTTGAATATAAACTTGTGTCTTTATTTCAAAATTTATAAGTTTTCTTGTTATTTCTTATTTTAAGATTACGATTCTAAATGAGTCCCCCATAATGATGTTTAAGAGGGGAATAAATGCTTATCAATAATTTACCGAGAGAAAGAGATTGAAATAACTTACCTCTCTTACGAGTTCTTGAGCATGAAATGAAAGGAAAGAATATCATGTTGTGAAGCAAAGCTCTCATTGTAAATGTTGTTGCAATGTCAACAAGAAGATTCAATTAGTTGTTTTTTATGATGACCAAGTGCTATAAGAGGTGTGTTAGTAGATCGATATTAGTCTTAGTGTGTGTGTGTGTGTGTCTTAGCTTTGTATGTAAAGTCAAGAAAAGACCCTATTAATCCATTTCAAATAGAATAAATAATACATGTAAAACTACTAATATAATTGATTAGGTTAAAGCTTAAATTGATTAGGTTAATATAAAATGAAATCCGGTTTCATTTCTGTATTAATCGATTATGATCGATTAATACAGATTGTTCTCAAGTGTTGAGTTCTTGACAGATGTATATTAATCAATTAAGACATTAACATGATTGATTAGTTCTATCAGTTTTTCATTTTCCTTTCTTTAAAATCTTGTATCTTCTCTCATTTCTTTGACACTCTTTGAACATTGCTGAAAACGTTGTTGTTTAAGAAGATTAAAGATTCAAGAGTTTTTTCTCTTGGCTAGAGGTTTGAATTGTGAAATCTTCACTTCAAGTGATATCTTTCCTATCTTTACCTTGTATTTTCATTTCTGTGTTGATTTCACACTTCAAGTGATATATTTCCTATCTTTACCTTGTATTTTTATTTCCTTGTGTTGTAACTCATCTGTTAGGTGTAGTGTGTGGTGATTGTGTGTGGCATCACCTAGTCTTGTGTTTATTGACGGGTTTCTTCAAGAGATTGCTTAGATCTTGTGTTTATGACTATGTAGGTGTTCTTGCAATCTGTAAACTTGTGATCTGTAGTCGAATTTCTAACTCAAGTTACTAGAAAAACTGGATGTAGATTTGTTAGAATCAAACCAGTAAAAACCCTTGTGCTTGCTCTTTTTCTTGATTTGAATATCTTTCTTTTCTATCTTTGTGATTGATTTTAATCTTAATAATGATTTTTGAAACTTGGAAAAGATATAGTTTGCTTATCACCCTTCTCTTGGTTTGTACATTAGTTGCACTTTTAGCAAGTGTTAGGAGATTGGGCATTCCAGCACCATTTTGCCGCTAGTGAATCTTTTGTACAGTACTGGGTTTTGTGCAAAGAAGGATACATCAACGACACTGTGCTCACTTTGTATTTTCATTGTAGTCCCTCATTCAAACCTTGCAACTCCTTGTGTGCCCTTATAAGTTATAGTGTGTTTGGATAGAGTATTTTAATGAAACAATTCATTTTTTTGAAGAATTTATATTTCTTTGTAATGAAATGTTTTGTTTGGATAGAGAAACTAAAAAGCATTTTTTTGAAGTATTTCAATTAGCTAAATTAGTATAAATTTAAGAGTTAAATATGTTTTTAGTCCCTGAACTTTGGTCAAAAATTGAAATTCGTCCTTGGTCGAAACTTTGATCAATTTTGGTCCCTAAACTTAAAAAATGAAATGAATATAGTCCTTTTAACCCAATTATGTTGACTTTTTTCAACATGTGGAATGTGTTTCATGTTAATATTGGAGTTGTTTACGCCGTTTCACACATTCTCGGCTCAATATTTACTGAGAAATGCATTCGAAACCTAAAAAAAATGTTAACAAAATTGGGTTAAAAGGACTATATTCATTCATTTTCAAAGTTTAGGGACAAAAAATTATCAAAGTTTCAACCAGGGACGAATTCCAATTTTGGGTCAAAGTTCAGGGACTAAAAACATACTTAACCCTAAATTTAAATACCTTCAAAATAGGTGAAATTTGAAATTCTTCCCACTCAACCTCACACGCTGAACTCTCTGATAGAGTTGTCAATTTGGCCTAGTCCACAAGACTTGGCCCTGACCCACGTGGGCTAGGGCCATAAAAGCCCACAGGGCCAAAAACCCCACAGGGCCAAAAACCCCACAAAAGCCCTATGGGCCAAGGCCAGCCCATGGGCTTTCTTGTTAAACATGAAAAATGTATTATTTTTTAAAATATATTATTAAACATTCAAGTGACAACCTGCGTCGTCTTGGTTGTTGGCTCAGCCTAACTCAACCATCATTTGAGGTCAAGTCGTCTCGACTATAGACCTGGGACTAGGTCTTTGAGCCGACCTGCTTAGATTTTTGGGTTGGGCCGACCCGACGACCAAGACGGACTTGACCAACCCGAAGATCCAAACAGGCTAGCCCGGACAAATAACCCAAACGGACCTTGCAAGCCCAAACACCCTAACAAGCTAGACTGACCAGACAATCAAGATGGACCAACCCGACTGGGTATTCGGGTTGGCCTAGTCCATCTGGGTCGTCTAGCCCATTTCCAAATTTATCATTAACTCATAACTTAATTAAATTTAAACTAAATATTGTTAAAATGAAATTTTATCTCACAAGATATTCAATTGTTTTATCCAAACAAGAAATTGAAATCTAAGGTATTTTAATTTTTTTATCCAAACAAGTTATTTAGAAAATGAAGGGATTTAATTGCAAGCAATTCAAAAACAATGCATTTCAATTTCTCAGCATTGTTGAAATACTTCATTCAAACACAAGGTTAGGGCCTCCTCTAATCTCTTTTTGATATTACTATTCCTGAAATTGCAATGATTCTTGTTCCCTTTGCGCCTCTTCTGCTCTCTTCATGCTATCTTCATTATGTTTGTTAGAGTTCCCGCACTATATCCAAGATCTGTTGGACTGTTAGGTTGCCATCAGTATTAACAGAGGAGTCTGGCGTGTGTTTTCATGATATGTGGAGTAGGAGTGGCTTACCTGCCCCAGCCAATTTATTCTGGCCGAAAAATAGCCGACTCGATACAAATAGTAGAGGACTGTTTATTTGGAAATTGGGATCTGTTTCTATCTATCTTGAGAGTATGATTTATACTGTTCTTTTAAATCTGTTTAATTGCCTCTAGATTATATTATATAATTCCTTATCTTCGAAGATTTTCCCAGAGAGATGAAATATTATGGTTATTTTAGACACCTCCACACTCAGCCCTCATTCGGCGATCTTTTATTTACTAAATGGGTCATTTAACGTGTACCTCTCTGTTTAGCCCGCCATCCGAACCCATACTCAAGAGTCATGACAGACCAAAGCCCCAGCCTTAAACCTCGAACTTCTATTGAGAAGCTAAGGCTAGCTCATATTCTGAATCAATAATCCTATCATACCAAAACCTAACATATGGTTCTCAGAAGAGAAAATGAGAAAAATGATTTAATATTTCCCCTTAAGTACTTTTGAAGAAATTTGTCTTAATGGGACTCAAGATTCCTTTCACATGTATAACATCAACATCTCAATCTAGATTTTCTGTATGTTCTAAAGTCCAATCTTTCTAGAAACCTAACACAGCACTTAAGCCAGATTTGTCAGAGTGGGCAATGTTTCATTTCAAGATATGATGATTCAATACATTTAATAATACAAGATTGTAATTTAAAAAAAATAATAATAATGGAACGTAAGATAAAGTGACTCAAAATTTCTACTTCTGTAGGTTGAACATGATAAATAAAAAGGGAATAATAAATTCCTATTAGAAGAAATTAAACCTGGTTAGCGTTCTTTTTCTTCCCCAGTCTCCAGAGGGCTCAAGGTCAAGAGCAATAGGGAGAGTCCAGGAAGCGCACGTTCACAAGCAATAGAGTGAGGTTCCAGCCGTGCAGTGGATTGAGGTATACAGGTCACAAGGCGTGAACTTCAGTGGTGAAGTGCAGTGAAATAAAAGTGAATGCGATAGGAATTGTGGAATTAGGGTTTGAGTATTCAACCATGAAATAAATGTATTGGAAGAGAAGATAGGGTTTGAGGAGAGAGGATAGGAAAATAGAAAAGAAGAATAAGAAAGAGAGAATGTTAAAAGACTTTGGTGTGTTTAGTTCGGTATATGAATGAATTCTCAAAAAGTTTCGCATTCAAGAACGACGGAAGGTTTTTATCCTTGATTTTTTGGAAACCAACGCACTTTATACCTATTACTTTAATTATTAATTTATGTAAACTATTTATTTATTGTGGTGTGAAATAAAGCTGTTTATTCTATTGAAGTTTTGCAATAATCTTTTAACCCTAATAGTTAAAAAGATTTCTATTAATTACATTTATACTAGAAGAATGAGTGGAGGTCAGGCATACAGGCACGCTAAACTTCGACCCGTGACCGCAGTGTAGCAATCACGAGAGTTGTTGATGTATTGAATTCCGTTGCTATTAACGAAGGAACCGTTCAGTACAAATTTGACAGTTTTAGTCTGGTTTAGAGTCTTGGAAAACATGAATATCAGAAAAGATCTGATAAAAAGGAAATACAAAGCAAGGAATTGCAACGCTTTTATCAGTAATCTAGTAAAAAATTGAGCTGCTGCAAGAAAGTTACCACGATGATTGGTACAGTTATTAATAGTAGGGTGAAGAGTGGAACGAAGAACCAGGTTCATTAGAAACACTTATCAGATCTCGTGGTTATGTTATCCTTACATCCAGATCTTACCTAAAGTTCAACGAAAGTATAATACTTTCTGACTTGGTATCCATGACAGAAATATCGAAGTCAAGGTAATTTGTTTTAGAAAGTATCATGTGAATTAATCCTTAAAATGTATCACAAAAACATAAAAATGAAAAAACAAAAAATCTTAAGAGTAAGAAATTTATTTTATTTGAAAGTATAATCGGATAAAAATGTTCCTTAAGTTTTCGTTTACAACTGGATGTGATGATTTTAAAATAGATGAGATACTAAAGAAGAAAAAAAGTGAAAAGTTTGGCGAGGGAAAAGAGAAGAAAAAAAATGGTATATTTTAGAAAAAACAATCCAGAGGAGAACTTGACAAAAGTTTATATGTTCTGATATAAGGTTCAAACTGTAATGTTCTTTATATTAAAATATGATATTTTATTTTTGAAATATAATATATTATTGAAAAGTTTTCTTAATTAGATGGACATGTGAGAAATAATGGTATATTTTGGAAAACATTATCCTACTACTTTTTATGAACTATTATTTCTTAAGTTAAATGTTGTATAATTATTGTTATTTTCTTTTAATCATATATGTTATTACTTATTATTTATTATTTTTTGTTTTATCATATTTATTATTATTTATTAAAAGGGGAATAATAAATTCGTATTAGAAGAAATTAAACCTGGTTAGTGTTGTTTTTCTTCCCCAATCTCCAGAGGGCTCGCGGTCAAGAGCAATAGGGAGAGTCCAGGAGACGCACGTTCACAAGCAATAGGGTGATTTCAGGGGGCACACGGTCATGAGCAATAGAGTGAGGTTTCGGCCGTGCAGTGGATTGAGGTATGCAGCGATGACAGGATGACAGGTGACGAGCGGTGAACTTCAGGTTCAGTGGTGAAGTGCGACAGGAATTCTGGAATTAGGGTTTGAGTAGATGCAACCATGGAACAGTTGTCGCGGGAGAGAAGACAGGGTTTGAGGGGAGAGGATGGGGAAAATTGAAATGAAGAATAAGAAACAAACCATACAAGACTCTGTAACTATATTTTTAATTATTAATTTATAGAAAGTATTTATTTATTGTAGTGTGAAATAAAGATGTTTATTTTATTGAAGTTTTGAAATAATTTTTTAAACCTAACCAAAGTTGAAAAGATCTCTATTAATTAAATTTATTCTCAAGGAATGCGTTGTGGTGAGGCATACCAGCTAATGCAATCATGAAAGTTATTCATGTACTGAATTCCATTGGTATTGACGAAGCAACCGTTCATTACAAATTTCGCAGTTTTAGTCTGATTACAGGGTCTTGGAAAACATGTATATCAGAAAAGATATGATAAAAAGGAAAGACAAAGCAAGGAATTGCAACGCTTTTACCCGTAATCTTGTTCAAACTGTTCGTAAGGAGTAAAAGTAGAATGGGAAAAATGCACTACTGTATTCAAGAAGGAATTTTGGCTACTTTATAGTCTTACTTCATGAAAGAGAAATTGACAAAAAGGGGTATGCGAATAAGGCGCACTACTTCCTAAAAATAAGATAGATTTATTGGATAATGTAACTGAACTTCAAAATCGTGAAGGGTACGTCTGATTTGTAATGGCGGGTTATATGCAAAGATTTGCTAGGTTTGAGCTGGAGTATTACATATTTATTTTTGTTATTGAGTATTACATATTTATTTTTGTTATTTCTCTCACGTGATCTTATGTGTGAAAGATTCGATTTCATATGTAAAGGATTCGATTCTATTGTACTGGATTTGATACGCTGGATTGTGGATCGGATACCTGTTATATATATATATATATATATATATATATATATATATATATATATATATATATATATATATATATATATATATATATATTTTTCTTTTTATTAATTTTTTTTAGTTTCATTTGTTGTGTTTAAAAAAATTAAGAAATTAATTTACAATACTAATTTAACTAAGGACTAAATGGTAATTTGATTATTACGTTTACTAAAACATATTTTTTATTCTATTCCATCAATCAATTTTTTTTCAAATTTTTACAAAAATTATTTCTAAATTTATTCACTATCACTTTTAAATTCTTTAAAAGAAACAATACAAATTTCTTTGTTAAATCAACTCAATTCGATCCACTCATTTTCTTTCCATCATTCTCCTTCAAGTGAACATGATGATGTTGCTAAAAGTTTCCATTAGAAAAGCGTGAAATTAATGGACCAACCGTTGTTATTCTTGGAATGTGTTCCGTCACACGGTGGGTACCAAAAATTCCACTAATCTTGCTTGGACCATTGAAAAATGTCAATGAAAAATCGAAAACCGCACTCATCAACTCATTAATAAATCCTTATGCTAATCCATCCATCATCAACTCATTAATAATACTTTCAGGTACATCTTCAATATATTCCTGTTTGTAACATCTCCTGTATCATAGTCTCAATTTGCTGTTTTTGGCTAAATGGGTAACGATATGGCCTGACCTTAACAGGATTCGACCCCTGTAACAGCGGAATGGCATGCGTATGAGATCGTGGTGGAGGAAGACCTTTAGGCTCG
>Ga0214544_1012636_pt1 | contig 10825 bp, 5 predicted proteins | sample CNSS3metaG_FD_160074 | JGI IMG/M metagenome (GOLD analysis project Ga0214544, IMG submission 160074) | Root nodule microbial communities from cowpea collected in UCLA plant growth center, Los Angeles, California, USA - CNSS3 | ecosystem: Host-associated > Plants > Roots > Nodule | place: USA...
GCTACCAGTGATGTATTGTATGATTAAATTGGATGAATATAAGTTATGAGAAGATGAGGTTAAAATGGAATTTCAAGGGAAATCTAAGTGGAATTGTAGTGTGTGTAAGGATGTAAGGAATCTATAATGGTTGGTATCCTGAAACTCCAATAATTATTCAAGCTCAGATAGAGTAGAATGGATTATGTCGTGAGGAGTAGCAGGAGGTCCTCGTCGTCGAACTTGATCAAGTCTTAGACGTGGAGGGGACTTACCCTGGGAACGGTCGAGTGAATACTCCATGTGTCCAGACTCTGCAGAGTCTGGGAACCGTTACAGGTGCAAGCCACCAAGAGTTCCAACGTCACTTACACAATCCGGATATCGAGTCTATAAATTATGATTGAATTATATGCTATGAATGATTTCTCTGATTGCGAAGTGTATTGATGTTGTTTCTTTCAGTTAGCTTACCCTTCTTGTTTGTGTTGTCTGCTTTTGCATATTATCCCTTTTGCAATGATCACCTATGTTTGGTGGGAGCAGAGCTGGAACGAGATGGAGATACCCCCTCTTGAGTAGAAGTTGGAGCCTGACAAGGAATGCCCACTGTAGTTTAGATTTCTACTGTATATTTTGAGGGTTTTGGTGTAGTTTAGCATCCTTTCTACCTACTCTTACCTGGTGTATGTATGTGTATATAGATGTAGTAGTGTGGAGGACTGTACTAGATACATATACCTTGTGTGTGTGATCGTTACCCTTACTATGTGTTATGTTTGATCATGATATAATGTTTTGTTTGATAGTATGACAAACTATTAAATGAGATGTTACAACTAACACACAAAGTATACTATAGACCATAAGGAAATTTATATTTAAATAAAAATAATAAAATTTTGTTATTTTATATTTTTGGTTATTTCGATATACAATTTTGCCAAATATTTATCATTTAATAAACTAGTTTAATGATTTTCAGCTATCGTAATTACCAACCTTCAGTTAACTGGTTTTTCAATTTTTAGTTAATTTTCGAACCAGATTTTACTATATCTGAAAAAAAGAGTAACTTTTAACTAGTATTTAGTTGTTTTACCAGTTAAATCTTTTTACTTGCAACATTCATAAACAAACTTTTTAATAGCTTACAGCATTTCTTAAAACATTAACCCATAGTTTCATTAAGTTTTATTTTCTAGGCTTTGTATGGAAATATAACTTGATTATATTTTTTCTTTACTAACCCATAAGACATAATTTTATTATTTATATATAAGAAAGTCTAATATTCATAATCTTTTTTTCTTTCTTTCATTTTTCTTCCTCTAGTCTTTTGTCGTTTTCTAATTTCTCTTCCTCGTTGTTTTTTTCTTTCTTCCACCATCTTTTTAAAATTTTCAAAAATAATTTCTTATTATTTTTACAAAAAGTTAGAATTTGAACAAGAATAATATATTTTTAATCAATTAGAAATTAATTTAGAGTAAATTGTTTTTCTCTAACATCTTTTTATCTTTAATTCCTTATTTCAGGATGTGAATATCTCAGAGTTTAGTTATGGAATAAGAACTATTTTAAATTATAAATAAATTTGATTTTAATTATGAAATTATTAACGAATATTATTAATACTGAAATGGTTGAATATGGATTGATTTTTGTTAAGAAATATATTAAAAGAAATATTATTAGCAGGAATTTTGCGATGAAAAAATATAATCCATATAGGTAAAACAAGATTTGAAAACGTAAATAAAATTTATGTAAATATTGAAATTGAGATGATTTATGATCTAGTTTTGATATTATTAAATATTGTATAATGAAAAATTATATTTTTGTATTGCTTTAACTTTGTTTTTAGCATCATATTTGAATGTTGTAATTTTATATTAGATGATAACTAAATAATTATTTGATCTTTCTTTCTTTATAAATAAATATTGAATGTTGCATTTGAATGTTTCTTTCTTTTTCTTTCATAAATGTTGATATTTTTTAAAATATGATATATAATGGTTGGAGTTTGAAAGTGTCAACCTAAATGCTAAATTTTGATAATGACATGATTTATAAAAATAAAAAAAGGAATAATTTTATTATATTAAAATTCAGCTACAACTTTTAGATTACTATTTTATTGTTTTTTAATTTTACTGGTGTTAGTATTCTTGTCCTATACACTTAATATGATTTAAAAGCATGTTCACAGTTAGACCCTTGAAGTCATTTCATTGTGGAACTTTTAGGGTTTCAAAGGCACTATGATAATGCATAGATATTTTTCTTCACACAACAAGAAAGGTAGACACTATTATTTATTATTATTATTATTTTCTGAAAATTTTGGAGGCACTTGGATCGTCCATTTCTAAATAATGTCACCCATCACGTGCATGGGGCCTCTCTGTGAAACAAAGTTTATGGAACTTCAATTTGGTACGTCCATTTGTAAGGATATAAGCCGTCTATTTATATATTATTCATATGATTAAACTCTCTTTCATTTTAATGTTAAGGAAATTAATGCCATAAGTTTTTATAAATAAATATACATTTTAATTTTAAATTCTATTTTTAATTTAAGTTAATGACGTAAAAATAACGTAGAAGAGTTGTTTTGGGGCTGATTTTTTACGTTATTTGAAGTTAAATTGTTTCCAAAAAAGTGCACTTCTATGGTTTTGTATTTTAATTTTAAGAGTCATTTGATCTTTTATATAAACTTTTATTATTATTTAATTAATTTTTCTCTATAATTAAATAGATAGAAAATTTCTACTCCAATAAAATATTTTAAACTCTTGTGCTAAATAGTTAGATTTTGAAATTATTAATAGTTATTAGTAGTTGCATCAATGATTAAACATTTCTCTATCATAAACAAAAATATGCTTATGAATATATTTTTTCCACTTTCAACATAGAAACATTTGATTCAATCATCTTGTTAACTTTATTAAGTTTTCCAAATATCAAACAAATTATTAATGATAAGTTAACTAAAGAATCCTCTTTAACTACCTTAACTATTTTGATAAAAAGGACTTTGTATGAAAAAGCTTTTGAGAGTATGTGATTGTGTTATGGTTAAGAATTAACCATATGTTTATATTTATTTTACAAACAAATAATATTCATGTAAGAACCACAAAACAATCTCCAAAATGTAATTAAAATATATATATATATATATATATATATATATATATATATATATATATATATTTATCATATACTCCTATACGAAATTTGTTGAAGACTTATAATGAATCTCAAACTTCTGTACTAAGATCTTGATCCCTCGAGCAAAGCAAATCAATGGTATATATAGGTGAAAAAATTCAAATGATTAAATTGTCAAGCACATAAAAAAAATTGATGAAGATATCCACGAAGAACTATATAAAAAATAAAAATAAAAAACTGCAGTGACAATTCTAAACTTTCTATTTTTTAAATTTTTTTTTGGTTCGTTGTTTTGGTCTCGTTGTAATTTCGGTGGCAACAGATAACAACTCCGTAGGGAATCACTAAAAAATTAGACCTAATTAATTAAATATGCAAAGTTATATATAGTGTTTCTAAACCTTTTGTTTCCCTTCTTTTTGGGTATATATATTATTGTCTTTTTTTATGGAATAATTACATGTGTATATATTCTTGTCTATTTTTATGTATGAAATAATTGTTGGATATGAACCCTAGGGCAGAAGACATGTTGATGTCTATATGAGACAATTTTTACTATTTTGTAGGTGGATATTTGGGATGCATGACATTCTTCCTTCACACACATTTTGTACATAATATGAGTGAGGTCCTTGGTCATGTGAAACTTAGAATTAGAAGATATATAAACTCATGGCCCCTTTAAGCCCAATCCATCTAGTCCATAAGCCCATGGTCCACTTTAAGCCCATTTTCCCTACCAGTTAAAAAATAACAGAGCAAGAGAATAAAAACAAAAAAAAAAGAACAAAGTTCAAAAGGAAAAGGAAAAAGCCAATAAGGAAAAACATTTCATCCATGCATTGACATTCATGCACCTTCATTTCTTTCATACCTTCCATATTAATACATGCACTCCAAATTTCAACTTGGTATTTACGTGGTATTTATCTGCATAAAAATCAAATTATTAGTATGGCATGTAAGGAACATGATACACCAGTATAGTTTTTAATGATAATGATAAAATATTTATTACAAATAATAACTAATAATTATTTTAAAATTTTTGAAATTGTAGTAAAATTTTAAAATATTATCACAAATATTATAATGATAAGATTACCAACAGTAATTACTATTATATAAATACGACACTAGTAACATTAATTTGTCAAGTATGGTGACCGTATATTATTATGTATATTATTATCATTATTGTACCAAATTATAAGTGATAATTATCATAGTTTAATTTTAGTGACAATATATTTTTATTAATGTTATACTAAATTAATAGTGACAATTACTTTTGTTATAAAAGTATAATTTAATTTTAGTGAGAAATATAATTATGATAAGACTATTGTTGACAATTTATTTACTGTCACAAAACAATAATAGTGACATATTTATATATTTTAGTGACAAATACTTATATCACTAAAATTGATTTTTCTTGTACATAATTGTTGTTCTATCATTGTATATGATTGTTGTCCTATCATTGTCTTATCATTGTATGTATATGTCTCCGTATTTAATGTAAGGGTTGTGTGATTTAATTATAAATCAATAAGAAAGTATTGTGTTCTTCATTTAATGACGAGCATGACGATCTACACGATTTCGACGACCTCGACAACTCATATGGGTCCGACGACCAAGACGAGTCCAACGACACGGACGGGCCTGACAACCTAGATGGGCTCGACGACCCAAACAGACTTGACGACACGATCAGGCCTGTCAGACTTGTTTGGCTCGTCGGGCCTATCCGTGTCGTCGAGTCCGTCCCGGTCATTGGGCCCGTTTAGGTCGTCGGGCTCATCCAAATCATGGGACTCATCCCAATTGTCGAGCATGTCCGGGTCATCAAGCATGTCCGGCTCGTTGGGCCCAACCGGCTCCTTAGGCTTGTCCGAGTCGTCATGTCTGTCCGCATTGTCGGGTCTAACGACGGACTTGTATGGTCGTCGTCGACCCTGTCTGGCTCGTCGAGCCTGTCTGTGTTGTTGGGTTCGTTTGGGTTGTTGGGCCCAACCGGCTTGTCGGACCCTAAGCCTAGGATGAAAAGTTTAATAATATATTTTAAAAAATAATATTTTTTTATGTTTAAGAATGAAGTCTATGGATTGGTCTTGATTCACAAGGCTTTTGACTGTGTAGATTTCTTTGATGGAAACTTTTTTCTCAATATGAACTTTTTTAGTCCTAACCTACATGAATCATGACCAAATTGACCCCTCCAAGCATAAGCACCGATCAACTATAGATTGTCTATTGCATTTAGCAGTGTTCTACCCAAGATAGAATAACAAATGGAAACACACATTAGACTCAAGAAATGTCCCAAGTTATTCAAATAATTATGGTAGCACCAACCTACAAAGATTCCATCAAAAGGTAACTTGTCAAAGAGCCCATTGTTATCCTACCCCAAAAGAAAATTAATGAGCTTTGGATACTGTTTAGTAACTACGTGTTTGGATGGAGAAAAAGAAAATAATTAATTTTTTTTAATTTAAATTTTTTACATTTGGGTTAAATGAAAACTCTGGAAACAGAATTAAATTTGCCTTGATTTCAAATTTGAAAATTTTCTTTACTCTTTTGTTTTCTTCTATTATCAAAACAATATGATAGTGAGGGAACCTGGTATAAACTCCTGAAAGTCTTAATATGTTAACACTTCACCTTTATTTTAAAAAATAAGTGGCACTATCTTAGCACTCGTATTACTATTTTCTTCCACTTTTTTCATAGCATTTTCGCAAGGGCTATATTTTTCCAACATATATGGATGAGTTTAATTATTAATCATATATATTAAGATTAAGAATTTCTTAATTATATATATATATATATATATATATATATATATATATATATATATATATATATACTAACCTAAATGTATGATTAAGACAATAATTTTAATCAATTTTAATCTTAACTACCTGCTTGAATAAGAAGATTCAAGAAGTTTATAATAATTATTTATCATTGTAAGAGGTTTATTTATATATAGAAAAAGTGAAAACATGAAAAGCGGTGAAACTTAACTTTATACATTACAATTAGACATGAATAGTCAAGATTATTTTAATTAATTTCAATCATAACTATATACTTGAAGTATACTATTGAGATTCCCTCTGTTTACCATCTTAAACATCTATCTGATAATTCAGATTGGTAAAGAAGCACACAACCAGAGGAGAGGGAGTAAAAAACTTCATACCTTGTTACTCGGACACGTGTACCGTCAGTTGTCTGCCTGGCCTCGGAGAATGAGACACTTTATAGATAAAGAGCCTAAGACTTGAAAAAATTAAATAAATAAATGTTTATTTAATTAATGCAAGGATGAGAACTTTTAACTTAATTAATGTGGAGAAAAAAGATAAGAAGTAATGATAGCTCAAATGATTGAAAGTATTGAGTGGTGTTGAGAGAACATGAGTTTGAATCTATTGTATGCCAATTGTTGTTAATTTAATTGTTTATTATTTTTAATAATATATTTGTCCATGATAAGTGATAATATAATCCCAAATGTATAGGAAACATCATGAAACATATCATGAAACATGATTTTCTTAAATTGGTTGTGCACTCTTGTGGTTGTGTTTCTTAGGGAGTTATGGACAGTAAATAGAGAGTTAAGGGGCTGAGAGCAAATTTGGAGACAAGGGCTAGAGAAATTTTGGTGCAAAAAGGACTTTAGCATTTTTCAATTAGTTTTAATTGTCTTATTTTGGATTAAATAGAATGCATGTGAACCATGGATTCTGCCAAAATTTAGTAAACTGCTTGTGTTTTTAGAATTTTCCAGAAACCGCTTGGTTGCGTTGAAGACCCGCCAGGCGACTCATGCTTCTAGAACCCATTTTCTAGGTTTTTCTATAAACCGCCTAGCGGTTGTGTGTTATCCGCCAGACGACGCGAACAAGAGTGCCTAGTTTGCTAGTTTTTTGAGTTTCCTGAGATGATTGGGAAGCCTGAATTGAATCTATATGTGTGTTCGTGTGAATTTTTATGTGTTTGAATGTATACGAGTGAATTCCTAGAAGAAATTGGTATGAATCATTGCATAACTAGGGTTTAGGGTTTATGTTGGGTTGGGGATGAAGAACTATGATATCTGGGTATGATTGGTGTCTGTTTCATGAAAATGATCTTAATTTTAATAAACCCGAACTCTATAAGTTGATTGAACACTAAAGGAGTGGCAAAATGCATGCCTAAATTGATAATTGGGAAATTAGGGTTCGTACTGGTGCAGAAAAATCTGGGATTTTTTCTACAATTTGCATGCACTACCTAACGGTACAGGAACTGCCGCTAGGATTCTACACAGTTTTGGATGGAAGCCTTGAGGAGATAACTTGCTGGGGGCCTATTTACGAGTTGTAGCTTGTAATGGGGAGTAAACACGTGACCATTCTAGGTTGGAGCCTGATGGCATTGGAATTCCGGTGTGAGCGTGCTAGTTGTGGTTAGTACGGATGGTTCACTTGATTGCTCTTCATGATTGTAGTCGGTGAAGCTGGTAGTCTCGTGATGAATACAGATTGTGGTCTGTATTAAGGAGCTTCATTCGGTGTTATAGATTGTAGTCTGTAACTGGATAATTCCTGTGTGTGGACTACAAGTGGTAGCCTGTAGTTGGAGGGGCGAGTTGTCACTCATGGCAACAAGTATCAACTTAAGGATATCATAAAATGGTGTAGAATAAGGAGGTGAACAATAAAAGAAGTGAATGCTTGGGTATGAGGGTTGTAGGCCTTTAAAAGAGGTTGAGTTAATTTTAAATGCTTTGGATGATGGTTTTAGGGTAGAGATTTGTTGGAGCATTCCTTGAGTTGTGGCTTGAAATGACATCCCTTGAGTTGTGGCTCAGGATGGAGGGTAAACACGTGGCAATCTCGGGTTATGGCCTAGTGATATTGGTAACCAGTGTCGGTGTGTGAGTTGTGACTTGTACATATGATCTCCACTTGATTGAACAACCACAAATTGTCACTTAGATTCATAATTATATTTTGGCTTAATTATCATTTTGGTCCCCTAATTTGTTGGTGTGGTTCATTTTGGTCCCCTTATTATTTTTTGGTTCAATTTGGTCCTTTAATTCTTTAAAAAGGTTCAATTTGGTCATTGCCGTTAAGTTGACGTTAACACCATTTTCGTACATACCACGTGTCATTTTGTGGAATTTTCAATTTTTTAATTTTTTTTTTAATTTTTTTTTATTATTTAAAAAAAATTAAACTGACACGTGTCACGTCGTGGTTGTGCCACATGTCAACTTGATAAAAAGTTTAATTTTAATTATTTTAGTTTTAAAAAAAAGTGCCACGTGGCAAGTCATGATTGTGCCACGTGGCAAGTCATGATTGTGTCACATGTCAAGTTATCATTGGTTGTTTCCAATTTAGTCCCTCTATTTACAATTTTGATTTAATTCAGTCCCCTAATTTTTTAAAATGATTCAATTTTGTTCTCTCTAATTTGAGACCAAATTAGTAATTAATTTTAATTAAAACTTATATATACATGTTAAAATAATTTTTATTATATTTATAGATCAAATTACTCCATCTAACTATTCAAATTATTATTTTTTACATGTGTACAAAATTTTAAGTGTAAAAAATTACAAGTGAAAAAATGAAAAAATAAAATAACATGAATATTTAGGGAGTGATTTGATGTATAAATGATAAAAAATTATTTTAACATGAATGTATAAATTGTAATTAAGCTTAATTATTAATTTGGTCTCAAATTGGAGATGACAAAATTGAATCATTTTAAAAAATTAGGGGACTAAATTGAATCAAAAATTTAAATAGAGGGACTAAATTGGACAGGACCAATGATAGCTTAACACGTGACACAATCATGACACATGACAATATATTTTTTTAAATAAAAAATCTCAAATTGACACGTGTCACAACCATGACACATGGTATTGTAGTTTTTTTAAAATAAAAATAAAAACAATTTAAAAAAAAGTAAAAAGTAAAAAATTCCACAAAATGACACGTGACATGTTAACGTCAACTTAACGGCAGGACCAAATTGAACCTTTTTGAAGAATTAGAGGATCAAATTGAACAAAAAATAATAAGGGAACCAAAATGAACCAAATCGATAAATTAGAGGATCAAAATGATAATTAAGTCTTATATTTTTTATTGTCTTCTTTTTCATTTAAAATGTAATGAATACTTTATTTATATTTTAATATTTATATTCAATTTTTATTTATTTATATTGATATTTATTTTAACATCTTAAAATAATTTCTCTATTTATTAATTATGGCATGTAAGGAATATGATACATCAATATAATTTTTAATGATAATGATAATGATAAAATATTTATTACAAATAATAACTAATAATTATCTTAAAATTTTTGAAATTGTAGTAAAATTTTAAAATATTATCACAAATATAATAATGATAAGAGTAGCAACAATAGTTACTATTATATAAATACGACACTAGTGACACTAATTTGTCAAGTATGGTGACAATATATTATTATCATTATTTGTACCAAATTATAAGTAATAATTATCATAGTTTAATTGTAATGACAATATATTTTGAGAATGTTTATACTAGATTAATAGTGACAATTACTTTTATCACAGTATAATTTAATTTTAGTGACATTAAAAAATATTGTAACAAATATAACTATGACAAGACTATTGTTGACAATTTATTTATTCTCACAAGACAATAATAGTGACATATTTATATATTTTAGTGACAAATACTTATATCATTAAAATTAGGTTTTATTGTACATGATTTATGTTCTATCATCATATATGATTCTTGTCTTTATCATCGTATTTATATGTCTCCATATTTAATATAAGGGTTGTGTGGTTTAATTATAAATCAATAAGAAAGTATTGTGGTCTTCACTTATGACAATTAGGTTAAAATACTTTTTTGGTTCCAATTTTCGTCAAGTTTTTTCAAATAAGTCCTAATTTTGGTTTTGTGTTCAAATAGGTCCCAATTTTCGTCAATTTTGTTCAATTGGGTCTTTTTTTGCTAACACCGTTTAAATCATTAACGGCCATGAACAGTGACTGCCACGTGTCACTTTGTGGTTTTTTTGAATTTTTTTTATTTTTATTTTTATTTTTTTTTTATTTTTTTTAAAATTTTGTTATTTTTTTAAAATGTACACGTGTCAACCTAGGAGTGTGCCACGTGTCACTTTGTGGTTTTTTTTAATTTTTTCTGAATTTTTTTAAAAAAATTTTAAATTTTTTTTAAATTTTTTTTTAAATGTCCACGTGTCAACCCAGTAGCGTGTCATATGTCAAAGTCAATATTCTAAATTCAATTTGGTCCCTATATTTGTTATTTTTGTTCAATTAGGTCCCAATTTTTGTTAATATTAACCAATTTGGTCTCTCTCCAAATTAAAACCAAATTTAATTTTTATATTAAAATTCATATTTTTTATTAAATATCTTTATATAATATATTAAAATTTACATCATTATAACTTTGATATAAAAATTAAATTTGGTCACATCTTCTATAGGGACCAAATTGGTTAATCTTAACAAAAATTAGGACCTAATTGAACAAAAATAACAAATATAGGGACCAAATTGAAT
>Ga0214544_1012638_pt1 | contig 10823 bp, 5 predicted proteins | sample CNSS3metaG_FD_160074 | JGI IMG/M metagenome (GOLD analysis project Ga0214544, IMG submission 160074) | Root nodule microbial communities from cowpea collected in UCLA plant growth center, Los Angeles, California, USA - CNSS3 | ecosystem: Host-associated > Plants > Roots > Nodule | place: USA...
CCTTTGGGAACTCACTTAAAGTTCTCAAAAAGGCAATCTTCTCAGACAGAGGAAGAAGAAAATCACATGTCTAAAGTGCCATATGCATCTGCAGTAGGGAGCTTGATGTATGTTATGGTTTGCACCATACCTGATATAGCACATGCAGTGGGAGTTGTGAGCAGGTTTCTATCCAATCCCGGAAAGGAGCATTGGGAAGGCGTGAAGTGGATATTGAGATATTTGAAGGGCACTTCAAAGATGCATTTGTCCTTTAAAAGAAGTAATCTCACTTTACAGGGGTTTTCTGATGCAGATTTGGGAGATGATTTGGATGGTAGAAAGAGCACAACGGGTTATATTTTTACGTTGGATGACACAGCTATCAGTTGGAAGTCCAAACTTCAAGGAATAGTCTCCCTTTCAACCACTGAAGCTGAATATATAGCTATCTCAGAAACAGCAAAAGAGATGATATGGTTGAAGAATCTTCTAAAAGAATTAGGAAAAGGACAAGATGAACCTTCATTGTTCAGTGACAGTCAAAATGCCATTTGTCTTGCTAAAAATCCAATTCTTCACTCCAGATGCAAACACATTGAATTGAAGTATCATTTTATCAGAAACTTGATAAATGATAGAGATTTGATTTTGTTGAAGATTCTAGGTGCAGAGAATCCAACTGATATGTTGACCAAGACTGTCACAACAACTAAGTTGAGGCTTTGCATTGCCTCAACTGGCCTTCGAGAAAATTGATGATGAAGGCACTAGTGGTAATGTAAATCAAACCCCAAGTGGGAGAATTGTTAGAATTTTGGTGCTTGATTTAATCCCACATCGCTTAGAATAGTGAGATGTGGTTCTCTATTTTACTATATAAGAGACTCTATGTAAAGCTTTAAGATACACCAGAAATACAAATATTTCCTAGTGTAGTCGTAGACGTAGGCATACACATTCTAGCTGAACCACGTTAAATTCTCTATGTCTTTTATTCTCTCCTTTATTCTTTTTTTTATTGTCTTATTCCTAACACCTTACGGTAAAACTCCAACTTACATTGGATGAAACCCAGAGAATCTACAAGGAAGCAACCAACCAACTTTGAAGTGGAGATTCCAGATTCAGTTTCGAATCAGTAAATGGAAGCACTTTTTCTTACCTCGAGAATTGCGTTTATTGCAGGGCGACTCCAACAGTAACACAGACACTATTTAAGGCATTAACAAAAACCAAACGTGAATAAAAAATAGTAAAAAGAGGTCCACCATCTTTGAACCTCTTCCGCGTTGCTTCCATTCCATAAAATCACTGGCAAAAAGACATCAACAAAAGAATCCTTAACCTTAACCCAAACCTTGTACTACCCCTCACTCTCCTTGTCCCTTCCTTCCGATCCAAGTGACTGACTCTGCTCACGCATGCCAACTCATGAAAACAAGGTCCCACGCTGGAACCACTAAGCCACGCAATGCAAGACCCCACAACTTCCGACGCCGATCACCGCAACCACCACGAAACCACGCCGTCGTCTAAGCGCACGGTCGCCGCCAACCTCCACAGGTCCAAGCGTCCCGTCTTCAAGGTGCTCCCGGGGCAGATCGCGTTCCGCCTCGTGTGCCACGCCTCCATCGTGGGCGGTCTCATCGGGAGCTCCGGCTCTATCGTCTCCCAGCTCCGCCGCGAGACCGCTTGCAAAATCCACTGCGAGGACTCCCCCGGCAGCGCCGAGGACCGCGTCATCCTCGTCATCGGCTCCCTCTCGCCCCGCAAGGGCCTCCAGCTCGGCGACGGCGAGGTCGACGTTTCCAACGCGCAGGAAGCCGTTGTTAGGGTTTTCGAGAGGGTTTGGGAGCTGGAGGCCGAGAAAGGCGTTAATTCTAACAGAGCTGTTAACGGCGAGGTCTTTTCCAAGTTGCTTGCACACACTTCGCAGATTGGAGCTGTTGTTGGCAAAGGAGGGAAGAACATCACCGCCATTAGGAACAGTAGTGGTGCCAAAATTAGGGTTTGTCCTCCTCCGCATTGCGCCGCCAAAGACGAGGAGTTAGTTCAAGTAAGTTTTTTTTTTTTTTTTATTGTAACAATTTGTGCTCTTTTATGGTCAACGCGTTCGTTATTGTTCTTTTCGAATGAAAATCATGCTACAATGTGTGTGTGTGTCAGTGAATTGAGTTTTCTGCTTGGGATCATGGGGAATTGACGCGCTTTCTGCATAATAGAGTTCATTGAATCTGATCTGTGACTTTTCTTCTCTGCTAAATGTCAACACTGAATTTATTTTCCCAGTAACTAAATTGTCATTCAAAATCCCTATAACGTTGGCCACCTTCTTTGTTCTGTTCCTACTTCCTGCACTTGGATTTCATCTGATATCACGAGAGAACACGTGTTTTGTTGCATAGACGAATGCGGTATGCCCGCAATTTCTGCGTATGATTTGGGTCCTACATGAATGCTTTCAATTACTACATGTTTATATTCCTGATATAATAAATATACTTCTTTTATTTTCCAGTAATACTTTCTACTTTTTATTTCCTTATCCAGTGCTCAACGTTTGTCTGAATTTTAACTGGGGCACCAAATTGTCAACAAAGAGATGTTTTTGCGTCATTGTAAAACCGATTTCGATGGTTAAAATTACTTTTAAGTTGATAGGATTTATGCGTAGATGTTATTATTTTAAAATTAAGTTAGAATTGATTATACACTTTTTTCTTACAAAAGCTGATTAGAACTATTTCAATTTAGAATTAATATTGGATCTAAAATCGATTCATGAATGTGAAACCAAAATACGAACTTTTATTTAAAATTAGATTAGCTTGTATTTCATCATCTAGCATAAATCTAAACATGCGAATCATAGATCCTATTTTTAATGAATTTCGGAATTAAGACAATAGACTTGTCATTGAGAAATGAGTATTTGGAAGTATTTTTGTTTATCTGGGAGCTTGTTTGATTGACAGATAACTGGTGGCCTTTTGGCTGTAAAGAAAGCGCTGATTGCTGTATCTCACTGTCTTCAAGATTGTCCCCCATTATCCAAAGTTTCTGTTTCTTCTAGTACACCCACTGTTAGCTCTTCTGATAGATCGTCCTCTGATCCCAATGCTGAACTTTTTCCTCACCTTAATTCATTGTTAACCTCCTTGGATGGTTTATCTGTACATGAACGGACCACAAACTCTAATGAAACCTCTGGCAGTGACTCAAAAGGAGCAGAGCACGAAGTTGTGTTCAGACTCCTTTGCTCTAATAATGTAGCTGGGAGCGTGATTGGCAAAAGAGGGGCTATAGTCAGAGCTCTGGAAAGCAAAACAGGTGCTTCTATTATCTTTACAGCTCCTTTAAGCGAGTCTGCCGAGCGCATTGTCACCATTTCTGCTGTAGAGGTCAGTCACATGAGAATGATGCACCATGCCACTACTGACTCATGTTTATAATATATATAGTGTTTTCAGTTTTGTGTACCCTCTTTCATGCGCATATGCGTGTTCATGCAACGACATATACATTTGATAGATCTGTTTGAAAACACATTTTTGGATTGTTGATTTAGCGCTGGCTTTTGTTCATCCAGAACCTTGAATCTTGTAATTCTCCTGCACAAGATGCTGTTATTCTTGTCTTCGCTAGAATCATCGAAGATCACATTGGAAAGGGTTTCCTCCCGGTATCTAGTATGGAATCACCTGTAACTGCAAGGCTGCTAGTTGCAGCAAGCACAGTAAACTGCTTGAGCAACAATGAAGGTCAGGTGATTTCAGAATTGAGAGAACTAACTGGGGCTGATTTACAAATTTTGCATGGAGAGTCAGTTCCTAGTGGCGCTGCAGATGGTGATGTGGTGGTACAGGTACACCTGTTAATTTTATACAATTCAAGTTGACTTTTCTTTAAAGGATCTCAAGGGTTTAAATTTATTTACCTGATGCCATTAGCTTCTGAGAATTTTTAGATCCTGATTCTGTTTCCATACGCTGATGTCCTATCATTTAAAAATTAAAACTTTTGACTGATGCAAAAGTTTCAATTTAAAATTCTCCAATATAGAAAACAGTTAACAAAAGTATACTTGGCTAGAAGCTGTGATCCGCTTATGTAAAGGCATTTCAGTAAAAGTATGTGGAAAATATCTATTGGTTTCACCAAAAGCGCATTACTCTGTATCATTGTCTTTTGTTTATAGTTAATTTGAAATATCTTTGCAATCCTTGTTCTATCTGCTTAGTGTTTGGTGTAGTTTGATGCTTTTTTGTGTACCGACATAGGTTGGGAACTTGAGATTAACTGATAACAAATATCTTATCTTGTTGCACTGGGCTGAGGCATTTGAGCACTCAAAATAGACCGAGTTTCTTATTATGGCTCCGACAATCTTTTGTTACTGTCTCCTCAAGTTTACACTTAGAGAGATTTCATGCAGATCACTGGAGAGTACAAATGTGTACAAGATGCCTTGCACAAAATCACTTGTAGAATCAGAGATAATCTTTCGGCCAATGGGGTGGTTGCTGAAGCAAAACTGAAATCCAATTGGAAAGTGAACAAGGAACCTGTAAAGGGTAAACCTTTTTTTGCCCGAGGAAAATCTGCTTATCCTTCTGGGAGGTTTCAACGACGGGTATTTTTCACCTCCTTTGTGTTTTATTGGTTTCCAAATTCTTTTATAGCTTTTAATTCTTCCAAACTCATAAGATGAGATTGATTAGGAGTTCTAATATTTGCAGAATGCAGGGTTGCATGCTAAAACAGTATCACAAAATGGAGACTTGCATACAGATTTAAGTGAGAATTTGGAACGTGGAAGGTTAGTATAATGCCGCATGGACTCCAAATGTATTTGGCGTTATTTTTCATCTTTTTCTTCTTGTCTAAAGCTGGGGGCATTTGATACATAGTATAAGGTTGTTTTTTGCCCAATGAATTTTCTTTAGAGAGCGCTGTTGTGTTTTTGTGAAAGTGACAGTATCATGGTAGTGTTTTAGAGATTAATCTTATGTTGGACTGGGCTTAGAAATGAAGCAGATAGGCATATCAATAGTATACATACAAGTAGAGTAAGGGGGTTGTATAATAATTTTTTTTTTTTTTCAATTTTCATTGAATAAAAGAATATATAAATAGGCTACCTTATCATATAAAAATTGGTTAGTTTACTTTGGGTTAAATTTCTTTTTTGTTCCTCTTTTTTATTTACATTACTTAATTTGATCTTTCTATTTTTAAAGCGTTCAATTTGCTTCTCTTGTTAAAAAAATTCATATTGTCCTTCTTGTACTTGATTTCGTTAACGTGTTATTGTCAATTTAGATGGAAGGACAACATTGAGCATTTTTAGAAGTAGAAAGATTAAATTGAATAATAATAGTAATATTAATATAAATAAAAGAAGGATAGAAAGAGTTAATTTCTTGTTTTTTATCTTTTTACTTAACTAATTTATTATTTTTGCTATATAGATAAATTTGTTTTTTCTTACCTATTTAATATTTTCTGTTATAAGGTATTCTGTTTTTGTGATCATTTTATTTTTTATTTTTTTGTCTTTTCTTTTCCAAATACCTAATCTATTGTTTGTGATGACTTGTTAAGTTGACTAGTTTTCTATTTCAATAATTATTTTAGTCAATTCAACCTGTCTGACCGAGAATCAATCCATCCATGGATTATTATCTTTAAAATGACTCATCTCAAAACTAGTAAGCATCAGTTAAATCAATCCAAACTGATTAAAACTAGGTTATTTATTAAAAAAACAATTTTTATTTTCTTTTTACTGTTTTAATTATTCTAAAACAATTTTAAGATAAATAAAAACAGTTGTTTAAATATTACATAAATATAACTTTTTTTTGTTTCTTTTATTATCAGTATTAATTTTGGTCCTTTATTTTGAAAGAGTTGAGTTTGATCCTTTAAATTTTTGAAAAATGTTAAGGCTGTCCTTATACCGAGTCCAAACTATTTCGGTGCGCGGCAAAAGATAAAATTGAGTATTTTAGAAAAGTTAAGTGATGAAATTAAATATTCTATATATAGATAGATCAAATAGAATGATATAAATAAAAGGAATGCAAAAAGGATAATTTAATGTAAAATCGTGTATTCATAATTATTTGTCTTGAACCCAATGCCATAATACATTAACTACTAGTTAATAAGAAAAGCAACACAGTGCTTGGTAGACAAAATGTTTAAATTTGTTAAAACATTTTTTGTCATGTGATCCTTCTCACATCCTGTGCTTGATAAAATCCTTTGGCAGAGGAAACATGTTTGCGACGGTGACAAATACTACTGTGGAGATAGTAGTTTCTGAACATGTCTTTGGTTCTGTTTATGGTGAAGACGGTGGCAATTTGGATCGAATCAGACAGGTGCTTAATTATTTCTTAACAAAAATATTACAATTTGAGGTGAATTCTGGTTGGACTGTCACGTTTTCTTATTAAACAATGTGATTTCTGAATAATTTGATCAAAGATGTGATTTCTTATCAATCATTTGTATTGATAATATCTGGCTAGGGAACTTTGACTCCATTTATTACATTTTTGGTTTTTTTTGCACCATGGTAAATTTATCGGCCATTATCAAATTTTAACTTCGAAATCTCATATATATATATTTATTAATTGACATGTTTGTCTGACTTATTGTACTTTAGTGCTGAGAAAACAATACAAGTCTTGTCTGTCATTACAATGTTCCAAGTTTCAAGATTGGTGAAATGGTTTTACAATGATGTTGGCATTAATGTGTTGAGTGTTGTTCTGGGATCAGATTTCAGGTGCAACTGTAACGGTTTATGATCCATCGGTTGGTACAAGTGGAGGGAAAGTTGTGATATCTGGAACACCTGATCAAACCTTTGCAGCACAGAGCTTGCTTCAAGCTTTTATTCAAACGGGACAAGTAAGTTGACCAAAAGCAGCATTTCATCAAGCAGTTGGTGTACATAGATGTGTCACACGACAGACAACAACCTTCACCTTGTTAATATGTATTCACTGTTTTCCTTAAAGATCATGCTTTCCTCCTTCGTATTTACTCTATAAACACAGATTTTGTTCTCTTTCGCACTCACTCTCACTTTTAATTCAAGCTTCATCACAGTAAAATTTTTCTCCAACACCCTATTTATATTCTATTCATCCTCATCCCTTTTCCTCTTGATTTTTTTTTTATATTTTTATATTTGCAGTTTTTAATGGAGTTTGAATAAATAAAGTAAAATATAAGGATGACTTTTAATTTTGTCTAACAAATAAATAAATAAGGAATTGGTAAACTTATTCTAAAAGATAACCAGCATAGAGTAAAAGATGGTATTCAACTATTCTACATTAAATTTCCTATGCTACAATGTAGTGGGTGAGTGATAGTTTGTTGTTGTTAAGTTTTGTTTAGGCTAAGTTGTAAGTTTCTTATAAATTTAGTAATTTTTAATTTAGTTTTTATTAAAAAAAAATTAGTTTATTAGGTATTTAAAATTTATATATTTTTTGGATAAGTTTTTATTGTTTAATTATTATTTTTAATTGACGAATGTGATCTTATTTTACTTAATTATTTTATTTTTGTTATTCCACATATTTTGAATGAAAATAATAAAAATTATTTATTATTTTATATTAATTACAAAACCTCAATTTTTTTACAAATAAGTTAAATGATGAAATAGATAATAATCACATTATTCTATTAATTAAAAAATTAGCCAAAGAAACTCAATAATAAATCATCACTAAACTTTTAATAAAAAAGTAATTAAAAATGACTAAATTTACGGAAACTTTAAACTTAACTAGGTTTTATTATTATTATTATTATTATTATTATTAAGAGGATGTTTCTAAGATAGTTTTGATAATTGGAATCAAACTAGTCTGATTAGGATGGTTTAAAGAATCGTTAAATTTGTTTTTTTAAAATGAATTTCAAGAAATTAAAATACATGCTATTTGAATTATTAATAATTGAATTTCATTTATTTTTTTAAATAGTTAATTTAGTTTGAATAATTAAAATATTTTAGATTTCAATTTTTTTTAGATAAAGTAATTTCCTTTTTACAAACTCAACCTTATCATTAAGTCTGAGTTGAGTTAGTTCAATTTTCATCTCATCAGTTTGCTAGGTCAACTCTCAAAGTTTTAATCTGGATTGACAAGATCCGACTTTTGGTATGAGCTAACTCAATTCGACCTTCGACCAGAGACGATTTGATCTAACCATCGATTCTAAGAGACTCAATTCAAACTTTGTCGTGAGTTAACTCAATTTAACTTTCAATCTGAACCATCTTGACTCAATTTTCATGAGTAAAGTAACGATGGAGTGAGAAGAAGTGAAATTTTGATTTTCTTATAGTTCTAGAGATATTTGAAATTGTTCTATTTTATTCATTTGAAATATTTTTCAAAATTCATTAAATTTAAATTTCTTTCTAATTATTTTATCCAAACAAATTATTTTAGTATAAAAAATTTCAAATTCTTAAAAGAATGAAATATTTTTCTAAATTACTTCATTCAAACATAACATAAAAATCAGTTAAGTTGATACAGTAGTGTAAAGCTATTTAAAAAGGATAATTTAATTTTTTTACAGTTATACATTTGTTCTTTGGTTTTAAAAATATTGATAAACAAGTAGCATGGAATTCAATTCATGAAACAATTTGGATTACCAATTTCATATTCATGTTTGCTTTATACAATTTCCTCATTATTCTATCAACATGTTGAGATTATATCATTTGCAGTTCGTCATTATTGAAGAAAAAAATGTTATACGGTATGCAGTTTGCTAAAGAAATTAATGTGATTTTAAAGTGTTGCGTGCAAATGTTGATACTGTAAATAATCTGTATTTCAAACTCTTTTTAGTGAAACCTTTGAATTTTATTTTATTTTCAAACTATGCTCAAGTGAACAGAACTAAAATATTTCCATTTTCACTAACAAATGAAAGCACTAACTTGACTTGAGGGTTTGATAAAGCTAGTTTCGATCTTCTCTAAAAAATCTTCTGTTAACATAAATGGCTGAAGTTTTAATCTTAGCTATTATATTCAAATAAATGGATTTAGTCATGCCTTTAACTAACTAGTATTTTAAAATTGATAGATTTAATTTTCCTTTTATTCTAGTAATTATCACTATATTTTTATTTTTTATTTATAATAAAAAACTTCCATTAAATATACTACTAATAGTTAGATTTGATTTTGAATAGTTAAAATTAAAATTTACAAATATTGTACTTTCACATAATTTTCTTTTTAATTACAATAATGCGTTTTTTTAGCAGATTGTTCCATTTATTTACATAAATAACACTAGCTAAAACACATATACACATTTTTTTTAATATTTATAATATTATAGGTATAATTACCGATTTGGTTCACTAATTTTTTGGTTTAGTTCAACTTGGTTCCTATATTTTTTTTTGATTCAATTTAGTACCCTAATTATTTAAAAGGGTTCAGTTTGGTCATCTTGGTTGAGTTGAAGTTAACACCGTATCCGTACAAGACATATGTCAAGCCGTAAAATTTTTTAATTTTTTTTTTAAATTTATAATCTGCCACGTATCATGTTATTATCGTGCCACGTGGCAATTTACAATCATGACACGTGGTCGTGGTAAAATTTATTTTCAATTTAATCCTCTATTTAAAATTTTTGGTTCAATTTAGTACTCCTATTTTTTAAAACGATCTAATTTTATCATTTCTAATTTGAGACTAAATTAGTAAATAAGTTTAATTACAACTTATATATACATGTTACAATAATTTTTTTAATATATACATCAAATTACTACACTTAAATACTCAAATTATTTTATTTTTTACATTTTACGCTTGAAATTTTTACACTTGTAAAAAAGAAAATAATTTGAATATTTAGGTGTAGTGATTTGATGTATAAATTCAAAATAATTATTTTAATATGTATATATAAGTTATAATTAAACTTATTTACTAATTTTGTCTCAAATTGAAAAGGACAAAATTAGATCATTTTAAAGAATTGGGGTACTAAATTGAACCAAAAATTTTAATAGATGACTAAATTGAAAACAAATTTTACCACTGTCACGTGTCATGACAGTAAACTGTCATGTGGCACGATAGTAACCTAACACGTAGCAGATTGTAAATTTTTAGAAAAAAAAATTAAAAAGAAATAAAAAATTATGTGGCTCCAATTATTATGACAATGTGTTAACTCCAATTTAACGGAGAGGACTAAATTCAATCCTTTTAAATAATTGGGGTACTAAATTGAACCAACCAAACATATGGGGATCAAATTGAACTAAACTAAAAAATTAGGAAACCATATCAGTAATTATACCTAATATTATATTAATAGGTGATAATATTGTAATTTGATTATAAACAAAGTGTAATATATATTGTGCATCATTAAATTGTAGACTTATAATAGTTGTTTTTCAAATTCAATTCATTTGGTACATAAATTCCTTTTTTTTTTTCCGAGATAATCTTGTTATATTGTTTTTGCTTTGAACGATATATTACTTTTTGTAAAATCCAGTGTCAATTGGATAAAATTGTAGCAATTTCTGTTGGGTATTAGGCTCCCTTCCTATGTGGAGAAAAGACCCAAAATTTGAGAAGCCCATGTCTCACTTAACCTAGTGGAGAGGAGGCTATAAAAAAGAAAGAGGCAGAACAATAGAGTCAGAATACACTGAAAGCCCTAACACATAGAGGGAGAGGTAGAGGGAAAATTCTGTTCACGTTTTTCATAGAGCTGTCGCAGTAAATTCGGCGCTGCGGATTCGTTCAC
>Ga0214544_1012639_pt1 | contig 10822 bp, 6 predicted proteins | sample CNSS3metaG_FD_160074 | JGI IMG/M metagenome (GOLD analysis project Ga0214544, IMG submission 160074) | Root nodule microbial communities from cowpea collected in UCLA plant growth center, Los Angeles, California, USA - CNSS3 | ecosystem: Host-associated > Plants > Roots > Nodule | place: USA...
CTTAACAATGTCATAATATATATATATATATATATATATATATATATATATATATATATATATATATATATTATTATATATATTATTTTTTTCTATTTTTTTTTTTTTTTTTTTTTTTATATATTTTTTTATTTTATTATATTTTTTTTTTAAAAAAAATATCTTTATAAATATATATAAAAATAATAATATATATATATATATATATATATATATATATATATATATATATATATATATTATACTATAAATTATAATATTCTCTGTTTATTTTTCTTTTGTCAAATTCATCCATTTTTTAATTAAAATAGTTATTATTATTATTATATATATATATATATATATTAACTACATGACTTATCAACGTGTATATTCCTCATGGCATCAAAATCATACCTTCACGATCATTGTTCTTCCTCAATTTTTTCCTAATCTCTTAAGGTTTTGCAATTTGTGATAAAAATAGATTTTATTTCATTATATGTTTTAAAATTCAATATAATTTTGTCTATAAATCTGATAGAAGATAACACAAAAGGGATAAGAAGAAATAACAGAGTTCAACTCTAGAAAGCATAGCAGACCAATTGAAGGAAAGAAGAAAAGTATGATCTTAATTATTTAGCAGTGAAATGACATATTTAGCAAAACAATAAATATGATAGTGAAATAAATAGCGATATTTTCTTAATATTAAAAATCATCAGGGAGTAGATTCAACATTGGACGTAAATATTTATTCCTGTCACCTTTCATTCTTATTTTGTTACACTTAAATATTTTCATGACTTGAAACTCTTGCTGTAAAAGTAGATAAAATTAACAACAGATTTATGGATACATTGTCTTATATTTCTTTTATTGAATAGGATATCGCTTTTTGTGATGATGAATATTTCTTCGATCAATGATTTATTTTAGTGATCCACTTAAATAAATATACGAATCTTGGGTGCTAATGTTAAAGATATTTCGGGGAAAAACACGAGAATTTTCTTGAAAGTTAAATATGAGTCAGTGATTTGATTTGTGGGAAGGAAAGTCAAGTCATGCGAGAAAAACCAAAGTGAACGTTAACAAAAGTTACTAGGCATTACGTTTGATTCCAATTTTTTTGAGATTGTCCATGTCTATTTAAAGTAAAACCCACTCTTGTAGCTTCCAATACGAAGGAAAAGTGAAAACACAGTACAATAGTATGCTTAAATTAAGCTCAAAGTAGCAAATGTGGTTAGGTGCAAACTAACAAGTGCGACTCTCCGGTCAAAATTTACTTTCGTTAATATTCCATGTTTCCCACTTACTTATACACCTAAAATAATTTATATAATAAACTGTATTATATATCATAATTTTACAGTGGGTCTATCTAGGAAACTTATTGGAAAGATACGATATTAAAATGAGATACGAATCCAATTTATCTAAGAGTTGGTTGATACTACTTGTGATTCAAAATCTTAAGACATTGGATTTATGAGGTATTGAGAGTAACTCTAACTTGGGTGGTTATGTGTTATGGAAGGATTCGTAGTTTTGTCCACTTGTAATTTGTCCAAAACAAATTATATGAGAAAATTTGTCATTTTTGTTGAGTAGTCGTAGAGGTAAATCTTAAGATATCAATGTTTTCATCCTTATATAATACTAAACTTTCTTATATTTACTTAAGTATTTAATTACTTAGTGTGAAACTTAAACTCACTTAAATTCTTAATTTTTAATACACACTTAAAATAATTTATATAACATATTTTGCTATGATTTCATAATGCTCTCAATCAATATAAATGAATATATTGAATATAAAAATAGATATTTATGATGGTCTAGTATAAATTCAATAATAGGTTATTGTACAATCTAAAATAATGTAATATCATCTTAGTAAATAAATTTACATGTAATTAATCTCAGAAAATCAGTTTCTAAAATAAAGTTTGTATCCTTTTTATATATATATATATTATAAAAAATATATATATATATATATATATATATATATATATATATATATATATATATATATATATATATATATATATGATTCAATAATACCTTTGAGGATGTGAAATTTTCTACCTTTGACATGGCAGATGTTGACCAAGCTAAAGTATTAAACTCAAAATTTATATATTTAATTATTGTCACTAATACAATAAAAATTAATATACTAATAAATTAAAAATAATACATAATTTAGTATAATTGTAATTACCAAAGAAATCAAATATATGTAAAGGGTTGCTTCCATGATAACTTTTCTTTTATCATTTTCAAAAATTGAATCTATTCTTTTACTTATCATCAATATACCTATTCTTCTTTTAAGAAAGTTTAAGATTAATTTTTGTTATCATAATCTACTAAAAAATTAAAGGTAGTAAAAGTAAAATCTATAATAATCAAGTTACAATTAAAAATTGGATATGAAAAAAACACATAGTATATTATTTGTTCTTCTAATTCACAAAAAGTTATATACAAAAAGACTCCTGAGATAAAAAAAATGTTAACTATTAAATAAATATTATCAAGTAACACAAGGAATTTACCTTTTTTCTTTAAGAATAGAAGAGAGCAAATAATAAATGCGAGAAGAAAAATAATGAATTTGTGTCTAATTTTTTTTTTGTTAAAAAACAAAAAAGAAAACAAGTGAACGTAGAAGATGAATAAAATTAAAAAAAATATATAAAAAACAATGAAAAATTAAATAAAAAATATCTTAATAAATAATTTTTTTTATTGCGCTTTATTAAAGAAATAAACAGATACACAATTTAATTTTCATTTAACTTATAATATATACTATGTATAATTTATAAAAAATAAAAAATAAAAAAAATATATACATAATATAAAAAAAAATCAAAATTTTGATGGGCCATGACACTCACTCCTAACCCCCTAACAGCTCCGACCCCCTGGAAAAATAACTAATTCTGAGCGACTTGAAAATGAATCCATCTAAAGACGTAGTTAATGGGTATATTGAAATGTACAAGAAAAAGCAAAAAGGAAAACAGCTTTCCCTCATAATCTTTTCTTTCATCAGTAGAGTTTGGACGAGTTAAGTAGAAGTCCAAAACCAAAAAATTAGAGCTTATATAATAAAATATAATTGTTCGTAAAAGCTATATGGCACTATCAACGAATTATGTGTTACTAATTTACACAGGAATATAATTTATATTATATTATATTTTATATTTGTTTACAATTTTATTTTAAATATTTATAAATTATTATTTTTGAGTACATGCAAGTATTGATAAATACTCACAGTATTTTTAAAATTTGTGAATATTTTTAAAATTGATATTGGACAAGTAACAAATCAAATTTTATTTTTTGTAAATCAAGTCATGACTAGACATTATCCGATTATATGTGTTAAAAGTTTCACATCGACTAGATTAGAGATAAAACAATTTCATAACATATAAGTGAGGTGCAAACAGGTCGGTTTCATGAGGTTGAGTTAGACTTAAAACCTACTTCTAATATGGTATTATCGAACTGCTAACGGATCACCTATTTCTAGACTCACACACGAGATAAATATGTCTCAATATAAAAATGTGTGTTGAAAGTTTCACATCGACTAGAGATAAGGTCAAACCTCACTTCACCACAGTGAATTATAATTATGGTTAACAATTTAAGAACTTTTGGGATGGATATTTCTTACTAAGGCATGAAATAATGTCCACTGTGATTGCTTTATTGGTAACACTACAACCCATAGAAAGAAAAAGGAATCCTTTGTGGAAAGCAACATTTTCTTGTTTGTAAATAATTTCCAGGAAAACGATGAAATAAGGTTAATATGCGTCAGACTTTTGTTTCTTGCATAGAAACTAGAAAACTGATGCTATACTTTGCGTGAACTGAATGAAGAATTAATTACCTTCACAACCTTACTTCCTTTATCCCAAAAAATAAGTGAGAAGGTTATGGAATCAATTAATAACTAAATTAGAAACTAATTTAAGCAGTTGTTAATATTAACATTTCATTGTTGAGTGAACCCATTCAACAAATACTTTTAGTGAGTCACCATTTTAACAACTGATGCCAGTGAGTGATTTTAGAGCTGATATATATAGTGTGATTGATTTAGTTATAACTTTTAGAAATGAGTTACATTTTGATAACTAAATCGGTCTGAATTTCTTAAAGTACCTATTTAAGCCTTGGAACTTCAATTCTTGCTTAAGTTTGCACATGATTGATCAGTGCAACACTACAGAAAATGGTACCTTTCAAGAAAAACTTCGTATATGGTTCAATTATATTCTCATGCAAATTTACCATAAATGGCTCTGTTAGCTTCATAGGGCACGAACTTGAAAGTCAAGCTTTACAATTCATATTTTCTCAATAAAATCAAGAAAACATAGAAAAGAAATGTCAAAAAAAAAAAAAAAAAAAAATAAAAAAAAAAAAAAAACAAACAGAGGATCAATAAAGTTTTAAGAAAATCTTAAAAATAACGCATATTATACGGAAGTAAAGTTTTAAAATCATGAATGAGTATTCAACTCACCTCTTTAGAAGATCTAATCCTATTTATGGGTACTTTTAGATAACTATTTTTTTTTACAAAAAAAAGAGAGTAAGATTTAAGTTTAATTCAATTTTATAAAATTAACTTAATAACATGATATTTTCAACTCTTCGCTTTATGCTGATACATATACATTTCGAACGTGATTTGATAGTGACTTAATAGCATATGACAAAATATGTTAAACAAATAAATAAAATTTTAAGATGAGTTTTAAATTATTTTGATACCATCATAAGAAATAGACTTTAATCATAACTTAACTTTACAAAACCGACTTTGTAATGCTCGAAGTAATTCGTTTAATAACTATTATTTTCAATTTGTAATTCTTATTTTTATTAATTACTTTAACTGAAAAAGTCTTGGTAATTGAAAAATGAAATCAGAATGTATTAGTTGATTATATAATTAACTATTTCTTTCTTTTATATGTAAGTTATGAGGAAATTCTCATGAGTCCAATTATTTCTTCTGCTTATGTTATTACTTTTGGATTGGTCGTGGGACTTGCTTCTATTGGACCTAAGGTTGGTCAAGGCATTGTCGCAAGACAAGCTATAAAGGGGATTGCACGACAACCAGAGATAAAAAGAAAAATACGAGATACTTTATTACTTAATCTAGCTTTTATGGAAGCTTTAATAATTTACGGACATCTATATAATGTAAATCTATCTTGTATCTAGCTCGAATGAGATATCCTATAAGAAGCATAACTGAAAAATCATGCAATGGATATGTATTAGTTAGGAGAGATGAGATGTAGTTGATTGCTTGAAGGGAAACACAAGTGAGTGATTGGTTTGTTGCATAAGGCATATGGTGATAGAAGGAGATTTAACTAGAGTTGGTATTCCAATTTCACACGGACACAATTGGTTGTCTAAAAATAAAAAGATGAGGGTAGTTGGTGCTGAAGCGATGGGGTACAATACAACTATGTATGTTGCTTTCACATAATTAATACGATGATGTTGATATGCAAGTGGATCACACTTTGCACTCATCCTAAATTCGTTGAACCACCCCCACACCATTAATTACCCTTTCATTTTGTATCATTTCAACATATTCTACTTACACTTTACACAAACTTTCTCATTTCCTATTTCTACCCAACCTCTTTCTCTCTATACATCCAATGGGAAAATCAACAAACTATTCTATTACATAACATTTAAACCGTGAGAATTTAATTTCAATAACAGTTATAAAAATATTAGAAACAAAATTCTAAGACGAGATTGTGTTCACATGATATATCCAACAAATTTTGTTACAATCATTATTACACTATTTTAAAAGTGAATTTTATATTAATTTAATCTTATAAAACCAATTTAATAAGATAAAGTTTATATTTCTCGTATATATTATATCTAGAGATCAGAACTGAAGAATATTCTAAGTAAAATACTAACTTTAGAATAAAAAAACATTTTTTAAACAAAATTTAATACTAATATTTTTCTATTAAATTAATTATTATTTATAAATTATGTTTAAGAAAAAAAATATCAATTTTTTTAGTACTAATGTACTTTTATTAAATTAATTATAAAATTATGTTTTGAAAAAAAAGTCTCAATTTTTTTAGTAATAATATACCTTTACTAAATTAATTATAACTCTACGTTTGAGAATAAAAAATAATCAAATTATTAGTAGTGTGGTTAATTTTTATTGATATTAAAAATTATATTTAATGAATTAAAACATTTTTTCAATCAATTTTAATTTTGTTTAGGAAAATATAGAATAATTAGGTATTTTTATTCTTTTATAATCAATTTTCTTTTTTATTTTTTTTATCTTAGTGTGACTTTTATAATCAATTTTCTTTTTACTTTCTTCTCTTTTAGAATTTTTCTTTTTAGGATTTTTGTAGATTTTATTCGTTTTGACATATTTTATTTCTTTAGTCTCACGTATGTGATTTGTACCCAATGATTTTATTTTTATTTTTAATTAATATGTTTTTTCTTTTTATGTGTGATAATATTTTTTACTCAATTTGTTGAATTTGTATTAAGATTATAAATGTGTTTTTTTATTCGTTTTTTTTCAATACCTTTATTTATGAGTTTCAAAATTTTTTTTGCACATATTTTGATGAGCAATCCCAAATTTTGCTTGGATTGAATTGCAACCTTATTAACTAAGTTATGATTTAGTCTTTTAGTGGATAATGAAAATGAAATCTTTAAGGAAATAGATAGACATGTGTTAAAATTGGAGAATAGATAAATGGAATAGATAATTTTGTATAAAATTAAACTTGAAAAAACAAAATTTAAATAAAAGACATTGTTTTTGAATTTGTTTAATTTTCCGAAACCCTTGGGCCGTCCTGTTAGATATTTCTAATAAATTAAGTTGAGAAAAGTTAAATTATGTGTACGTCTTTTTTATTTCAATTTTAGTTGTGAAGTTTTTATTTCTTTATTTATATTGACGATTCTAGTCTTCAGATTTTTAAATTCATAAGGTTGGTTTAATATTTAATTCCATATCTGTTCTACATATTTATTTTGATCTAATTAAACCTTGACTAAAAATTGAAATAAAAAAAAAATTAACGCATATCAAATTAAGAATTGGATAAAATTTTTGAATTTTAATTAAACTAAAAAAAAAAGAGATCCAAATTGTATGTAATAATTGAAGTAGAACAAAACTACAGTTTAACCTAAAACTGCAAGAGTAAAACATACGAAGAAATTATGAACAAGTAAAATATACGGAAAATATTATACTTGGAAAAACAAACTAAAAAAATAATAAAAATATATTTGTATTTTATAATGTCATACATACTTCAAAATGATAAACTAAAACTCATGAAACGAGTTACGTAAAATTTAAAACGACGAGAATGACAATTTATTTTACGTATGTCTAAATACAAACTGATAATTAATTTCATGTCTGGTCTGTGTACAGTCAAAACTTATTAAAATACCTCCAAATATCATAAAGTAAAAAAAATAAAAATCATAATTACTTACTTTAAAAAGTATGCGCACTAAGATTTTACACAATCCATTTATTAGGTAGATTACACACAGATACACACTAATTAAAACCTGAGATAGATACAATTACCCAAACCATATCATAGAAATTTGCACCGTAGAAGTCATTATCTACATTCTCATCATTTTTTGTCTTGAAGAATCCAAGATACCATGTCCAAATTCTACACATAAATTATGGTAGAAAAGGATGAAGTGTTTTCATCTTCATTCATCACAAATGTATTTTAAATCATAGTTTATGAATTATATGGTTTTTTTATTGGATGTTGTTGCACACTGACCAAACATCTCAATGTACTCCACAAGAGGAACACAACTCCACAATGTCCATCAAAACTTTGAAAAGTAATCAATTCAATCTCATTCAAATTACTACCATGATCAAAGATTCATCTAACAATTTCAATACCCTAATCATGAAACACCGATTCAAAGTTAAAAGTTAAGCTTGTTAGGAATCTAAGTGTGAGTCTAAGTTCCACATTGACCAGAAATAAGAAAGTAGATACCGGCTATAACGAGTGCAGTACCAATATGGTCCTAGTATCGAAAGTCTTCCTAACAGTGTGGGTCAGGTGGTTGGGCTCAGGTCTCATTGGTGTGTTGTATCTCCCCAATCAAACCCCTCCTTAAAAACCTAACAGTTATGAATAGATTATAATGAAAACGGTTAAAAATTAAACTTTAACCCTAATTTAATTAAGATAAGATTTGATTCAGAGGTATATTATAAATTGATTTTCTCTCTAATTGATACGGAATTTCTAACATAAACAATAATGTATATTATTTTATGGACAAAATCAAACAAAACATAACAAAGAGGTCTCTAGATCCATCACTCACTTTGCTCTCTCCACTTTTATCTTTTTCAAGTGATTGAAATGTATAAATTGTGGTGCAAACAACCACTTCTTTGTGGAGGAATGATGCAAACCCCATTGGCTTAATGTTGTAAACTGCATCATTTTCTTCTTGACTTTCTTTGTCTTCTTCCAACTCTAGAAAAGTGTCATCACACAAAATAAATACTAAACAACTAATTCATTGGTGAAAAAAGAATTCATCTAAATCTGGTTAAGAAAAAAACCAACAACTTCAAGAACTCTAGCTTTTTCAAGTGTATTTAATTTATCTTCACCCATTTTGCTTTCAGTCTTCTTATAATCATTACTCGTTTTTTTAGAAAGGAGACAGAAGATTGTATGCGTAAAAACTATTCTTTCATATAATGAATGTTTTTGAGTTACTTTGACAATGAAAAAGACAATAATAACATTGAAAAGTCTAAGAATGATACCATTATGCACATCATTGAATTCTTTTGGTTAGTTTCATTGTCATATATGAAATTAAATTACTTGCGGCATCTATGGCTGGTCTCCCTTCTTTTTACAAAGTATTTGTATTGTTGTAATTATTGCATCTGAGATGTGATAGGAGGTCGAAAGAAATTCCTCTTTTATTTTAATCCTTTTTAGGTTCACATTTGTTAAGTGATAATATTAGGATCGAGCACTTATCTAACCAAAAATTATAGTTATTAGTCAAGGTTAAGGAGGAAGATTGTTGCGGGTTGCACAATTATTTTGTAGTAAAAACCAGGTGGGCCAAGTCACAATTCAAGAATATAGGACAATTGCTGAGGGGAGGGAGAGATAATCGCAAATAACATCAATTGAAAGCTGAACCATTTAAATTCTTCGTATCGTTTATTTTTTCTCATTTATTTTTTCTTTTATTGCCTTGTTCCTAACAGAGATAATTGATAATTTCATATATCATTGAAATTTACTTGTATTAAGAACATATTTCCTTAAAAATATAAATTTTCATATTTTATGAGACAATTTATAATGTTTTTAAGATATTGTTAGTGTATAATAATTAAATAGTTTAATTTTACATATATATTTATAATATTTATATGTTCTTTTTACGTATATGAAATAAAAAAGTAGTATTGTTTTATTAAATATGAAAATATATATGGTATTTTATTAAAAATATAAGGAAAGTGAGTGACTTCTAAAACTACAAGGGATGTAAATTGCTATTTATTTAAACTTAAGAAATATAGTTGCTTGTTTTATAACTGAACAAGTGAGTATTATTTAATACAATTTCATAAGAAAAAATAAATGTAATTCCTGAAAATTACTGGTGATTTTGATCAATCATATAACTCAGTACAATTCATTGAATCAACGTAAAACAGTCTAGTTGTTGAACCTTTGGCTAGTTCTGAATATTTTTCAAATTTAGAATTATGGTATATATTAGATCTAAATTATTGATGTTCTAATTTCTAACAAGGATTCTACTTTTTATTAAATATACACTTTAACTCGAGTAAACAATGGTCTAACAAGACTAAGGGTCTGTTCCTTTGAGTGCATATCACTGTTAAACCAAATTTGGAAGCGCGGATTCATTCTTAAAACATGTTCCATTGCACTGATTAGAAGGGATAAACGAGCGCCGATTTGAGGGATTCAATAATTTTTTCATCCACGATAGATGCAGAAGATTAGCGAGTATTATTGAACACTTTACTATATTGCCCTCGTTTCTTTGTTCCCACGCAGTACTTCGTGAGTGGTGTTGAGTTATGGTGTGATTGTTGAGTGCTGAGGGGGAAGAAGATGAGGTTGTTTGGGGTGTGGTGGTGATCGTGAGAGGAGTTGCGGTGGTGTTGTGAGTGGTGTTGCGGTGGTGCTGTAAGGGGTGTTGGAGGGGTTGTGATGGGGATGGCACCGGTGTAGATGGATGGCACCGGTGCTGTGATTTTGAGAGAGAGGGATGGCACCGGTTACGTAACCGGTGCCTTGTTTTCAAAGGAGCGCGACACTGGTTACGACACCGGTGTCGTTGGTGTCTTTTTTTTTTTTTTTACCTTTTTCTTGACCTTTTTTTTTAATTTTTTTAACTTTTTTTTAACTTTATTTAACTTTAGTTTAAAATTTAATTACATAATTTTTTTAAAATTTAATTGTATAATTATTTTACATTCATAAAAATTTAATTTTTTTTATTTTAAAATTTTATATAATTTTAATATTTTTTTAATTCGTATTAATTAATTATAATTATTTTTATAACATCAAATTACAAAATCATTCTCTTTTTTCGTCAAGGGTATTTTGGTAACTTTCTAATTCTATCTATTTTTACAATTTATTTTATTTATCACATCAATCAAATCTTT
>Ga0214544_1012648_pt1 | contig 10812 bp, 6 predicted proteins | sample CNSS3metaG_FD_160074 | JGI IMG/M metagenome (GOLD analysis project Ga0214544, IMG submission 160074) | Root nodule microbial communities from cowpea collected in UCLA plant growth center, Los Angeles, California, USA - CNSS3 | ecosystem: Host-associated > Plants > Roots > Nodule | place: USA...
AGCTTCTCATTGGTTTAGTCGACGCAAACACACCAAATAGCTAGCGTGGGATGGCCGACGCATAACAATTTAAATAGTTTGCATCGATCGACAACGCATACACTAAGGTAAATATATATATATATATATATTAGGTTAAAGTATAGAGGGGAAACATCACAATTCACTTTTCTCCCCTTTAGCTTTTCACCCTTGCTTGAGTGAGTTGCAGTTTTCCCTCCTTCTCTTTGATGCGGGATTTCTTCCACGAGTGGGCGAAACTAACCGAGGCGATGGGGAAGCGAAACTCCAATAAACCAGCTTCCTCGACGATGCGACTTGCTGCAACGAGGCGTGGTTCTGCAGCATCACGAGTTGCTTCAGCGAGACGACTACGTGACGAGCGTGGAGGTTCGAGCGAGAGAGGGCGCGACGACGAGCTCTTTCACCCTATAACTTCTCGTCAGCAACACAACACAAAACTTCTCTTCTCAGTGATGAAGAATTTTTGCGGAGGCACGATTTGGGGGTTTTTATTCGCACCTAGTGGATTTTTGAAGCGTCCAGGTTAGTGATTGTACTTTTTTTATTGAACTTTACTACTCTTATAAAGATGGAATGCTAATCTCGTGTATGATCACTTCAACATTTTTATATTTTTCAATGAAAGGTTGACAAAACTAAAAATGTTGAAGAGATCAAAGATAAAGAAACTCCAATATTATACCTTCATTGACGGCACAATCAAGACAAATTAATAAGGTAGATTTGCCCCCAATGAATTTGGAATCAAAAGATATGGATAAAAATTTCTAAAAGCCTAAGAGAGAATTTTTACTTTGGAAAAATTTTCAAACTCCAATTATCCAAATTCTGAGTAATAGAGTCTACGTAATAACTTGTATACCATGAAACTCATGGTTTCAAAGACTTCTAGAGCCTACACCGAGCAAACCTCTTAAATTAAAGTTGATGGAACCAGATGATATAAAATACCCCATTAGATAAAAGTTCTAAGTGATTTTGATGATAAAAAACTATATAAAATGATGAAAGTATACGTTATTATTAGTCTAGTATGTTCAGTTCTGCATATGAAAGATCTCTAAATGACATGCTTGCACTATCAAGTGTTATCAAGGTACTAGGCGACTACAGTGTTAAGTTGTTAAGATTTGTTTAGGATGTGCTCACAAAGTTCTCCGCGTTAACAGGGGTTGAACTGGGTTTTTATTTTTTGTTTTCGTGCCTACATTACTGTCATGCAATGCGGCACTTTCAGTTTTACAGTTATTGTAAAGGCTTATATAAGCCACCACTCTTCATTGAATAAATCATTCCCTCATTGCCTCTTTCATGCCTTGTATACCATTAAGCTTTTACATTCAGGACCTCGTCTATCGTCTATCATATGACAATGTTGTTTAAGTATCATATAGAAATAGTTGAAGCTAATTCAATATGTAATAAGAGACACTAAGATAAAATAAATCTCAACGAATAGTTTATATTTGTTTTAATTACTTCAAAGTCTTTTAGATATCTTTTAGGAAGCAAACAATTTTATACGATTAGTTTTAGTCTACTGTTAATATTATATATACATAATCTATTTGAAAAGGTTCCTTTAGTAGATAACATTCTAAACATTTGAAGAAGTATATTAGATCTTTCTGTATCAAGTGTTCTCTGGTGGCAGATTATTAAAAGTTATATGAGAAGACCAATATGATCAAAGCCTTTCATTAGTAGAGAGTTTCATTTTATTGAGATTTCTAAATTTGAAGAGGAGATCGAAAGTTGTTTACGAGAAAAAGATGTACTTATCTAACACGGATAAGTCTATGTACTCATTGTAATCATATTATTCAATTAATGGAACCTTTTAATCTAAAGGCTTAAGAGAGAAATAAATGTAAACCATGAATTAGATTTTCAAAATGCATGGAACATTCATGTTATTGCCAACATTGTAAAGTGTTGTTGGTGATGTGTTTGCATTCACACAAACCACTAATTAAGCAATGCGATATTGATCAAGAACTTCACCATTTCTCTTTCCTGTGCTGATTCTGTACTCCCTTAAATCTTCATACTTAAATGGTCGATAACGTCGACCATTGTGAACTTCCACCAACTTTGTTGGGGCCTCAACATTACCATCCCTTGGCGCTAACATAAATGCACCAAACGAATAACGAGTACCTGTTTCCTTGCATATTACACGATGCCTAACATTCCAAAATTTTCCATTGCTCCAAACCTGAAAGAAAGGTATTCATAGTGCTCAAATATTAACTAAGGTTCAATGTCATTCAAAAAACAAACAAAGTTAACATCTATGCTTACATGTCCAACATCTCCAATAATGCAAAGGAAAGACCCTGATTTGGGAGGCACTGCTTTAAATAAGCCAGAATCATCCAACAACTCAAGACCAGTAACAGTTTCATCATCTTGAAGTAGAGTGATAAATCCTGTATCTGAGTGCAACTGTGCTCCCATTTGACCTATATTTTCTGGGGCGAAACTGTATTTAATAGATCTTAAAATGAATGGCCAGTCCTTGAAATCAACACCAACTACACCTAAACACTTGGCCATCTTTTGTGATATAGTTGATGCCAGGTCATGAATTGCTTGGGAATATGTCTTTACTATTTGCCTGTGTTGCAAACAAATCTACCTTATTTAAATTGAAATAATGCAAATCTCAGTGCTATGATGATATTTCTACAAAAAAAATAAAATAAAAATAGGTTTTATATATAGCTCTCATTAATAACAATTTGTTATCACAGTTATTCACATATAGTAAACAAAATAAAAAAAGTATTAACTTATATATCCGAGAAACAAAGAGAACCATAATTATACAACCAATATAACCAAGGAAATGTTTCCCAAAAGAAAGGTATTTTAACGGGTATCCGGAAAAAATGTGATCAATGTAAACATTTAAGATTTGAGATTGGAGATTCTCAACGTGACCTTAAATATGAGTACGGATAGAAAAACAAGTTATTATTTTTAAAATAGATACTAATAATATCCCAGATGAATTATTTAAGACAGAAACAAATAATTAGGGTTTTTTCCCTTACTTTTTTAGATGCTAATATACTATTCGATTAAGACATATATAATTTTCTTTTCATTTAATTAAATTCTCAATCTTAATAAATTTGGGTAAATTGGGTAAATTCTCAGTTTTTATATTTTTAACTAAATACTTGTATATTTTTTTTAATTGTATTTGTTATTATATTTTTCTTTTCTGTATTAACAAAATATGAGATTTTAGAAATAAATATAAAATAATATCAAAATAGTTACTCGCTCTTTTAAATTAAGTATTAATATTATTTTTATATTAATAAAAAAACTTGATATTTTTTAACCCATGGAAATAATAAAACGAAGATAATTATTCAGTTAATAAAAAAAATAAATGACGATTAAAAAACTCAATTGAAAGAGATATAATTTTTTTTTAATATTTAAATAAAAAAATTAGTAAAACATTTATTGAAAACATCAAATTTATCATGAACTTAACTCTTATACAAGTCTTTTTGTTATACATTAAATCTTATTTTGTGTCTCCCAAAATTTAGGTTAAAGTTCTGCAAGTTATTATTAAGGAGCCGAAGCAAACAAAGGAGAAAGGAGAAAAGGCTTTATTCATGATGTTGGTCGTAGTTAACTAAATTGAACTATACAAACCAGATCCTACGTCCTATAATTTAGTAAAATAGGTCTCCTCATCGTATGAATTTTGAAAAACAAATTAATGATCCACACTATTAAGCTACACTACTATAAAAAAATGTCTTATTAATTAATAATTATTAGTGACTAAAAGTTATTAGACACTATAATTAATAATTAATTTAGATAATAATTTATAAAATAAAAAATTATTTAGTACAAAAATAATTATTATTATAAATAAAAATTTATAATTGATCTTCGATTGATTTCTAAAATTTAGCTACCAAAACTTTATCCTTTTAAGATTAGTCAAATGATTGTCAAATATGGTATCAAAGTACCTTTTTTCTTTTTTCTTTTGTAAATTAGTAGTTAAATTGATCATGACTAATAATTTTAGTTAAGTAATGAAACATTTTATTTTTTTTGTAGTGATATAAATTTTTCATGAATTTGCTCAACTTAATTAGTTTAATCAATGGTTGTGACAAAGAGACAGAATGGTACAGAAGAAAGGAACCTGTGATAGGGTGGTAAATCCAACTGGGAGAAGAAATCTTCAAGTGCCTGAGGAGATTCATGCATGTCATATATCCCCATGCCCTCATATAGAGGACTTGTTGGAAAGGGTGGAACATAACCACTATCAGGAATTATGGATTTGTTGCGCATTTTTATCTCTAAAGGAAGATCGTGCACCAATTTCACCACTGATTTCATCTCTCTCATCAGAGTTTCTGGAATAGGGTGGTTGATCACCCTGAAACAACCACATTTCTCACATGCTTCTCTTAGCTTCTTCCATTCGTCACCCTCTGAAAGCTTCTGAAAATCGTCACCCTCTGAAAGCTTCTGAAAATCCACCGCTGGAACACTAGCCTCCATCTCTTTCTCTTTCACCTTGCCTTGGATATGATTCTCAGACAGAAGGAATAGTTAACTCACACTAATATATAGTGATGTCCTCAATGTTAACGAATGATGACATGTAAAGGTTTTGTAAATTTCAAGACATATATTCCAACCCTAATGTCGATTTAAAGACGAAAATATTCTATTTTTTTACCACTTATTTAATTTATTTAATTAAGTTTAATTTTAAATTAAATTAACTCAACTTTTTCTTTATATTTGTTAGATTTATATAATTGGTGTTAACTACATCTTTTTAATTGTTTTTAAATATTAAAATTTATAATTTATAATAAATTTTAAAAATTATGAGTTTAGAATAAGTATTTTTAATAAAATAATTTAATATTTAAATAGAGTGATTTCATATATAAATTTTAAAAAAAATTAATGTAAATATATAAGTCATAATTATACTTAATTTTTAATTTGTTCCCATTTTAAAAACGAAGAACATTGTTTAATTTTAAAAAGAAAATAGGTCTGAGTCAAAAGATAAAATATAAGATTTGAATTGAATACGAGACACTGTAAGACCTGGCACAGACCGACACCATGAGTAACACGAGATACTGTCATATAACATGATACAATCTAATACATGAAAAAGAAAACTTGAAAAATTTAAAACAGCTAAAAAAAATACTACAAACTTTATCGTTTCGTGTGTAGATGATATTAATACAATTTGTTTAAATCTAACTAAAAAACGATTTAACAAATATAAAGATTTAAGAAAATCAAATTAAATAAAAACAACAAAAAATAAAAACTAAAAGAGGATTTTAACCCACAGATTTAATAATCTATTTAATTTTTAATTTGAAAAAATTATCTTGATGGCGTCCTGTAATAGCCGACAGATTCACCAGTACAAGAAAGTAACACGTCAAAATAAAAAGGAAAAACAAATAGTAATGCTTTCATCTAATTTTTAAGCATTTTCTTATATAACATAAATAAAAGAGCATGTTTTGGGGCAGCAGATTTACTTTCAGTAATGAAAAGCTATAATGGCTAAATTTAAGAAATTAATTAATACCGACGGTTTAGAAAGTTTGATTTAAAACAAAATATAAGGAATGTTTATAAGTGGGACCATCTCTCTCTCCCTCTCTCTCTTTATACATTAATATTATTCGTGGCCAACGAGGAGAATTAAAAAAATAAAGCATGAAGTAAGGTATAGATCTATATGTTCTATATTTTTTAGGATAGTGCATGATTATTTTACGATGTGTATTTTAAATTACTTCCTAAAAGTAAAAATAATTCGTCTCAATAATACATTTAGCATTCTATATATATAAATTACTAGTAATCGTGGACAACGCGTACAATTAATTAATCAGCGAATGGAGTTAACTTTAGACTATATATTCATCTTGTACAGAAAAATTGTATATTTTATAATAATTATCTAAAAGTTATACAAAAAAGAATTTTGAAATGATTAGTAATATATTTTTCTTGGACTGACAGGATATAATATAACACTAAATTTCTATTGATTTACTATAATAAGATCTACAGTAGTTATATTGCGTTAATTTTGAAGTAAAGAAAAAAGATTAAACCATATTCTATTGTTATTTTAATAGTGATAATCTAAACCGTAAGAAAACAAAAATATCTGGAAGTTACCTTTATACCCATATCTAATTTTTTGACATTTGTTCAATTTTTGGTTTTTTTGTCATTCTCCTCTTTTAACTTTTTTAACCTTTTCGCCTCCCTTTCCACTCATCTTTTAGGTACGAGGATGGCTTATGAATTTCAAATTTCTTTCGTCTTCTTTCCCTTCTAAACACCCTTTTTGCTCCAACTCCATTTTTCGGTTCTAAGAAAAAAACGATTTAGTTGTTACAAAATTTGTTGATGTATGTTGCTTTCACTTTGGTTCATTGTGTTGGAATAACGAGGATGACGACAGGGACGAGTGCGGGCTCCGGTGATGGCGCTGGCTCGGAATCATGCTGTCGTTTCTATTTGTGAGGATTGCAATTTTGAGGTGCTCACTCCAAGTTTTCATGTAAAAGGGTATGTTTTTTTCTTCTTTTTTTTTGTTAGTACCATTTGTGTGTTCTAGAGTTTTCTAATTTTTCTTATTCTTCTTTTCCTTTGTACTTTAACGTTTCTTCTATTGAAGAGTAGATCGAAGACTTTTAAAGACCCAAGACGAAGTTCTCAAGGTAGAAGAATGAAAAATCATTATTAAGAGGTTTTATATGTAAAAAGGTTTGGTTTTTATTATTTCCCCATTTTTTTGAGTTTGATTTTATTAATTCTTCAGAGTTACTTATTTCTTCTGCTTTAATCAAGTAAGATTTATAAGTTGGCTTTTGTTTGTTTCTGTGACATATGTTATTGGCTGCTTTCTAAATTTGAATATGTATTATGTTTTACGAGTTACTCATGTCATGATTTTACTCCCTCCTGTAGAAAGTTGAAGAAAGGTTAAAACTTTCAAATAATTTTATTATTATCACAAACCCAATCAGTATTTGAAGCTCTGAACAATATCTATGAGAAGTCTCCTAATCAAGTAAGTATTTATTCTAACCCATAACTGTGATGTATGCATGTGTCTTTTATATTTCAGTTTTAACTTTTTTATTAAACCACTAATATGTTTATTATGATATTTTATGCCTTTACGAGTGTCTTCTTAACCTTATGCTTTTATGGGGGTTTTAGTCTTCTGATGAGGATTTTTTATGGTGCAGGACTAAATGCAAAAATTTTAGGTTTTGGTATTTCCTATTAAAATTGTCAATTCTAAAGCAATAAGAAGGTGAGATTTATTTATTTTTTTGAATGTCATTGAGTGCATAGACCTTCAGGACTGTTTTTAAATGTAATAATCAGGTTGGAATGTTTTTGAATCTAATAATTAGAGTTAGAGTTTCACCTATAATTTATACTACAATGCAGATTCACATTGTAGTATACTTTCCTCGATGGTGAGAGTATTTATTATTTTTGTGTTTAATTGGGTTTGGATCTACCATTAATATGAATGACAAGTATATTTATAGATGAAATTTTGATTTTCATTGCATCAATCTGCACCAAGTGTTCCATCCATCACACACTATCTTGGGACTAATAACTGTCCTACTTCTGTGTTTCTACAGGATGGAGAGAAAAAATGAATCCTTGCCAACAATCAGGGGTGGAGGAGATTTCATTCCTTTTCACTTGGCTATTTTACAGGGAAGAACTGAAATGGCATGGCATCTCTTCCCTAAAACCAAACACATCTTTGAAGAGCTCGATTGGACCACACTTTTCTTTCTTTCTATAAATTGTGACCTCTACGGTAAGCATTTTTTCTTCATATAATCTTGCATGAATACTGTTATGTTAATTTTAATTGTGTCATTAGAATTTACAATCCACAGAAGTTGGAATATCTTGCAGATTTAGCCCTGGAAATGGTAAAGGAGAAGGACACGCTAGCCTATGCCAGAGGTGATGACAACTTGACAGGTTTGCATGTCTTGACTCAAACTTCTGGTTGTGGTTGCCAAACTCCACGATGTAGAAAACACCTCCTACCTTTCTATAAGTTACATATAATGATACAATCAACTTCCATTCAGAATAACATAAGTTTTCAGTGATTTTTCTTTTTCTGTAATTCTCAGACAAGGACACTCCTATTCTCAAACTTGTGAAACGAATGGGGGGAAATAGTTGTTTCCCTGGATGACCAAATGATGATGGATACCCTCTCGGAACCATCTCAAGTAATATTTATAGCTGCAGAAGTTGGACGTTACCCTTGAGAAGTTTGCCTTCTGGAAAGAATATAGGGAATTTATTGGTTTTCGTTATGTAGCAAGTGGTCCACAGGTAAGTTCTTACCAAATAAATTAGACTTTTATTGGAAAACTATTTTTTAGTTGCCATGTTTGTGGCTTAAGGTTGACGTCTCTATGTTTATCTATTTTATGCCTTTAGTTATGTTTATGATTTCTTGCTTTTATGTTGTTGGATTATGGTTGTGATTTTTCATGATGTTGTTATGTTTCATTTTACATTGTTGTTTGTTTAAGGCAGTGGGTGTAGGACTGATACCAATGAATCTACTATAATTTTACTTCCTTCAAATATTACAGTTTTTACCCTAGATTTCTCATAATGATTGTAGGCATCGTAAGATACTACATGCAGCTTAGTTGTTGAACAAGTTGTCTCTGTTAAAATGGCAAGAGAAAGCTTCAATTCATCCAAAATTGAAGCCTTTATGAAATAAAGCAAGGAATGAACTAATTTGATACCAAAACTCGAGGACAATATTTCAAAATTGCAAAAGTTGTTGCTTGATGAGGAGAAGATCTTGGATGAAATCACATAGAGTTCCAAAGGTGGACTTTTATCATTTTTACGTACTTTGAATTTAATATTTTGGTATGATAGGTTTCACATTTGTGTTGTTTTCTATTATGCTTCAGAAAGCTCCTCGATTGGACAGTGAAATAATCTATAATAGGGACTTTGACTACTTTCAAAACCCTTGAGAGGTCCTACCTCTTAAAGGTTCAAGGTAAGGTTGTGGAAAGACCACAACACATGTTGATGAGGGTTACTGTTGGAATTCATAAGGAAGACATTGACTCTGCTGTCAAAACTTACCACCTGATGTCTCAACGATGGTTCACTCATGCATCTCCAACTCTTTTCAATGCGGGAACACCTAGACCACAGGTACAGTATATGTTAATGCTCTTTATCTCCAATTCTTCCTCTTTTTGTAAGCATGCAGTTTGATATTTGATAATCCTAGCTCTCATTTATTTGGATCTGCTCATGTGCTTTGGCAGTTGAGTAGTTGCTTCCTTGTGTGCATGAAAGATGATAGTATAGAGGGAATATATGACACTTTGAAGGAGTGTGCTATCATTAGCAAATCAGCTGGTGGAATTGGTGTTTCTGTTCACAATATTCGTGCCACGGGTAGTTACATCCGTTGCACAAATGGGACATCAAATGGTATTTTTCCAATGTTGCGTATGTTCTTAAAATGGTAGAATCCTTCTCTTAGCTTTATGTGACAAATTAAGCCTTTAACTGAGTTGTGATGTTATGTTGAAGTCCCTGTTTGTGGTGTTTCGATTTCTGTCTAGTGTACCTCGATTTATTATAATTTTTAATGTTAATTTTTTTTACTCAGTTCATTCTTATGTTTTAATTTAATGTTTTGTAACCAACACCACACAAGCTATCACGATTTATAAAATATAAATGATATTAAATTATATAAAAATAAAGTCCAAACTCTGAAAGGAAACGCTGCATAACATGCACATGTAACCAGTTTATTATGATTTGGAATGGAGTGGTAACAAAAATTGAAATAATGTAAAAATGAGTGACACTGAAACGTCTTATCGTATATCAGTTTGTGTTGGCAGAGGCACCTTAATAACAAGGATAATGATATTCCAACAAAAATATTTGACAAGAATTTGACACAGCTGACGTGGCGGGGTTTTTTTTAATTTTTAGAAACTGAAAAAGGTTGGTCGCACGTGCAGCCGAGAGAAGGAAAAACGCTTATGTTAAATGTCCTTCTAGAGAGAGAAACTTAAGAGAAAAAGGGGGGGAAGTCAGGCGCTCCGTTGTGCAGTTTGAGTGTGAAGAGAGAGAAGGTCGAAAGTGAGGCGGTGGTGTTGTGGGTGCAGTGGGTTTAGGGTTTCCGGCAACCATTTCGCCAGTGAGAAACTGAAGTTTAGAGAGAGAAGGGGAAATTGAGGCCGACGAAGTCAGAAAGTGAAGAGGCAAAAGGGGGAGACTGAGGCCGGGGTGGTTTGGAAGTGAGATTCCGCCAACCATTTGGGTTGGTGGGGGTGGTGGGTCATTATCAGGCAGTGCGACAGGGAGAGGAGGCATAGTTCTGCAAATCAGTGGTGGGCTACCGGAGAGAAGTCGTGGACGACAAAGGTAACGTTTTTCGGTCGTATTAACCAGAGGATGTGTATAGTTGGCTGTGGATGTGGTTGTTGGTGATATTTTTTGTTGTCAGCGATATGGTTGGTTAATGAGCATTTTATGTCTGTGTAATGTGTATGGCATTGTAGGATTACAAGATGGACGATAATCGTGATGGACATGTTTATTTGTCGGAGGAGAACAAGGTTTGTTAATCTGGATTCATGTTGTTATAGTTGTGCAATTATAATGAATGACATTCAGTTGTTT
>Ga0214544_1012658_pt1 | contig 10802 bp, 11 predicted proteins | sample CNSS3metaG_FD_160074 | JGI IMG/M metagenome (GOLD analysis project Ga0214544, IMG submission 160074) | Root nodule microbial communities from cowpea collected in UCLA plant growth center, Los Angeles, California, USA - CNSS3 | ecosystem: Host-associated > Plants > Roots > Nodule | place: USA...
CGGGCTTATCTCGCCGTTCCCGCGCATCGCGCCCGTGTCGTCGCCAAGGCGGCGGCATCATCGGCGGACGCGGTGTTCATGGACCTCGAAGACGCCGTGCCGCCCGCGGAGAAGGGCGTTGCGCTGACGGAAGCCGCCCGCGCGCTGTCCTCGCTCGACTGGGGCAGCAAGCACGTCGCGGTCAGGCTCAATGCCGTCGACAGCCCGTTCATCGCAGAGGAGATCCGCAGCTTGGCGGCCCTGCCCCGGCTGGATGCCGTGATCGTGCCGAAGGCGGAGCGGGTGAGCGACATCGTCGGCCTCGCCGATCGCTTCCGCGCAGCCGCGCCCGATCGCGCCGCGCCTCTCGCGCTCGAGCTGCTGATCGAGACCGCGCTCGGTCTCGTCAATGTCGATGCCCTCGCCGCCTGCGACGACAGCGTGGCCGCGTTGCATCTCGGCGTCGGCGACCTCGCAGCCTCGCTCGGCGCCCGCACCTCCGACATCGGCATCTCGCCGGATGGCTATCGCCACGTCGGCTCGGCGCAAAGCGGCTACGCCGCCGCGCCGCTCGACCTGTTCGCCTACCCCATGATGCGCCTTCTGGTCGCCGCTCGCGCGTGCGGCCTGCGCGCGATCGACGGCCCCTGCGGCGCATTCCGCGATGCTGGGCTGACCGAGGCCAGCGCGCAAAAGGCCGCTGCGATGGGCTTTGACGGCAAGCAGGTGATCCACCCCGACCAGATCGAGCCGACGCTGCGGGCGTTCACGCCGTCGGCCGAGGAGCTGGCCCAGGCGCGGCGGATCGTCGAAGCCATGGAGCAGGCCGAAGCGCAGGGCCAGGGCGCGGTGACGCTGGACGGCAAGATGATCGACTATGCCAATGTGCGCATGGCGCGGAGGATCATTGGGTTGGGGTCGTAGCGCTCGGAGGCTGAGATGCCTGCGGCGCATCCTTCGAGACGCCCGCTTCGCGGGCCCTCAGGATGAGGACGGACTGCGTGGCAGCAGTTTCGCGGGCACCGCTGCCGCTGATCCTCACCCTGAGGAGACCGCCACCGGGTCCGCGCGAAGCGTGGCCCGATGACAGGCTCCGCTGTCGTCTCGAAGGGCGAGGCGCTGGGCACGCCGCGCGCGGCGGTGGCGCTCGTGGTGGCGTTGCTGGTTCTCGCGCGGTCGCGTCCAAGCCACGACCAAGGCAAGCGGGCGACGCCGCGCGGCCTCGGATAGCATTGCCTCGATCAGCGCAGACCCAGGAACGAGAGCACCGCACCAATCACGACGACCAGCCCGATGATATAGATGATACCGTTCATGGCTCAGCTCCTCAGCGTTGTCTGTCCTGCCGCTGCTACAAACAGGCGGGAGCCTGAAAGGTTCGCCGGTACATCTCGCCATTTTCTGTCAGACGCGGGGAACGAAAATGTACCATCTGCTCCGCCGCGCCGGGGGGCCGTGCCACTTCCAGATGATTTTGCCTTTGCACGCGAAGGTCGCTAGTCTCTCCTGATACGTTCAGGGAGGGGAATATGGCACAACGCGAAGAAATGCTCGCAGTGGTCCGGCGCGCCTATGCCGCACGCGACAATGATGATGCCGAGGGTCTGGTCGCCGCTTTTGATCCCAAGGGTCTGTTCACCTTGATGGGGGACAAGAATGCACTCGAATTGACGGGAAGCGTGGAGGGACACCCAAGCCTGCGTGGTGCCTTCAGCAAATTGATCGAAGACTTCGGTTTCGAAGGCCGCGAGATCCTGGCTGAGCTGGTTGACGGAGATAGGATCGCCATCCATTCCCGCGTCGACGTTCGATATCGTCCGACCGGAAAGGCGGTCAGCACCGAGATCCTGGACCTGTTCAGATTTCAGGACGGCAAGATCGTCGAGTTGATCGAGTTCGCGGATACGGCGCAGGTCAAGGCGATGATTTCCTGACGGACGCTGAGATGGATTGAAGCGCCCTCGCGCTAGGCCAGAAGATGAATGTCAGTCGGCTCCGGGTCTGCGCCCGCTGCCGTCAACATCGCGTGGACCTGACCTCGGTGGTGGGTTTGGTGATTGAAGAGTTGAACAGCAACCCGCGTCTTTGGCTTCTCGATCCGAGTTGAACCGTCTCCTGGATACCAAACAAGCATCCCGTTCAGGTCTGCGTCGCGCAATCGCGCTGACCACGCTTCGATTTCCTCGTTCCGTTGCAAGCGGAGCGCCTTGAAGGCCTCCCAATCCGAGGGATTTGCGAGGGAGTGCTTGATGGTTTCCTCCGGACGCGCGTTCCCTTTCAGCCGCTCCAGTATCAAGGCATCAGCCCAATAGAGATGGTTCAACGTAGCTGCAATCGACTGGAAGAACGCCCCCCGATCCTTCCAGCGATCCTCGTGGGTCAGCCGGTCGGCGGCAGCTACCAAAGAGGCGTTCTGCCAAGTGTTGTAGCGGGCCATAAGGCGGCAGTATTCGGCTGAGATCATTTTCTCAGGGCTCCAAAGGTTGTCGATGTTGGCTGATCTCGGGACGTTGCCCTAGACGTGCGCAAAGCAGGAAACCATCAACCTCAGACTTTGCCCGTTCGCAGCCCAAACAGCCGCTCGTCGTGAGGATAGCGCCCGACATGAGACACGCGGATGCGCGCCGCACCCACGTGTCTCGGATTGATGAGATAGTTCTGCGCAAACGGTACGATGACCGACGGCACCGACACCACGGCCGTGCGCATCTCGTCGAACCACGGCCTCAACACATCACGTGTCACCCTGGGATTCCCGGCCCAATTCGGCGATACTCTCTCAATATCGCTCAAGCTCACCTTTTCGACAGCCAGGTTATCAGGCACGTCAATACGAAGCAGTTGGTAGCTGGTCGGCAAGTCCTCCACATCAATTTCCAGATGCACCATCACTTCGAGCAGCGCCGAAGCCGGATGATCCGCGGCGTAGACCACGTGCCGGCCGCGATCGTGCCAGCGGCCGTCGGCCTTCAGGCCGCCGATACCGGAAAGATCGTCGAAATTGGAGATCCGCCAGATCCGCACGCCGAATCCTCAAGCGAGGATGCCGTGATCGATCCGATGCAACATCTCCTCAACCACGCGCGCTCCAGCCTCCGTCGCGAGGTATGCGAGCGGCGTCTCTCCGCCCAGCGCCTTCTTCGGCTTGCGCAGCCAGCGGTGCGCCTTTGCCGCATCGCCGAAGACATTTGCGGCGAGCCGGTCGACCCGCGCCAGCCGAACGGCCTTGTCGGTCTCCTCGACCGTCAGCGGCTCGCCGTCCGACAGCCGCCGCGCGAGCGTGCGCTTGGGCACGACGAGCGCGTGGATTTCGTCATCGCTGTAATTGGCAAGGCGTTTAAGCGCAGCGGGCTCGATGCGAAACAATCTGTTGCCGTCGATCACGACGTCGAACAGCTCGGCCGAGGAGTGCGCTTCATCCGCGGTTCTGCCGAGCCCGAGCGACGGCGCATCGGTGATCGTCGAGAGCCCCGTGACCGCATCGAAATGCCCTCGCACGACAACAGCGCCGGGTTGCGGTTGATAGGTCTGGTCCGGCTCAGCGGCGGAGAGGCGTTCAAGCCCTGCCGAAGGAGATTTACGAGACCCCCTCTTATGGTCAGGCCGCTGAGTAAGGGCCGACGCTGCAATCGCCTTGATCTGCTTGCTAGTCTGGGAGCCGGGGGCGCGAACGCCCCGCGAAGAATCTCGAGCAACGCCTTTGCCACTACGCTCGTTCTTACCCATAGTTTCTGCCTCGGCAGCCTCTTGCCAAATGCCAAAATAATCTTGCCAATTGGCATCTAAGCACATGCAGTGATGGATTCAAGCGTCGTCGCACTTGGGCTCAAACCGCAATCCGCGGGCGATCACCAAGTAGCGGTGAGCAATGCCCCGCCAACATTTTGGCTGGTCTAACGATGCGTCGAAATTCAGCGGTCGGAGCAATGCTGCATCGCGCGCCAATCACTGCGATCGTTGGTACAGTTGGGTGGGTACCACCGCCCCTCAGCTTGCTCGTTGATAAACCAGCGTAATTTGTGCGCCTACCGAGCGATTTTGTAGCAGCGTTTTGTATTTTGCCAACAGCACTTTTGTCAGTTTTGAGGGTCTGCGCTTCCGCCCGCTGCGGCATAACGCTGTGCAAGTTCGGCGACCTCCTTGTGACTAACAACGCCGCCCTTCGATGCCGACACCACGTCGAAGATTGCATGGATGACAGGTTCAACGTCTGGGATCGACATCTCCAGGTTCCGACAAAAAGCCGTACGCAGTCGCTTGCCGGGCTCGACTTGTCGCAAGAGCACCTGAAGTTCGTGACCTGCCGGCACAGGACCCTGAAGGTCCGAAACGTCGTCGAGTTCGCCGGGATACGCTGGACGAAGTCGGTGGGCACGTGTCGGATTTGCCTTGAACCACCGGGCGTCATCGTCCTTCCAAGGGCTGGAGGCCGTGTTTATGCGCGCATTTCTTGCCCCCCAGCCGCCCTTCGCCTTTATCGTATTGGCTGTATCGTCAATACGCTGAAAGGTCTGCTGCATCGCGGCGATGGCCTTGGAGACATCGGCCGGGGTACGGGGCTGTTCCTTTCCACCCTTGCCGAGATCCAAGTCCTTATAGCGCTGATCAAGGTACACGCCGGAAAGAATGACCTGCTTCAACGTGCGCTGGCAGCATTCGCCGACCAAAGCAACCTTTCCGCCTGCCGTAACTCCTCCGAAACTCCGACTGTTATGGGGGAACGGCGTCTGGCAGTTTGAACATTGATCCCCCTTACTATTCGTCAGCTCAATGATCTGACGCTCAACCCTTCTTCGTGCGGAAGGCTTCATAGTTCCTCCGCTGGCAGCGATCCACCACGCGTGGCGTTCGGTCTATTCATGGGTTCACCGTTGCGCGCACGCCGAATTAATCCGTTTCGTCGTCGTCATCAGACGCTAAGCCAAAGTTGCCGGGATTTTCCAAGCGATACGTTCGTGCTTCACGGGCCACTGTGCCCACGACTTGAACGTAACGGTGCTCATGGTGTGCCATAACCGCCGTCTGGTAGTCAGGATCAGATAAAGCCATGGTGACTTTTCGAGTTCGGCCCTCGACCGAAGCGAGTACGGTGACCATGCCAAATGATGCGCTCTGCTCCCTTTGCAGTTTGATCACCGGCCCCTTGATCTCGTAATTCTCCAGCTTGTCATAAGCTCGAAAAATTCTCGCCGCCTCCTGCAAAGTGGGAATGACGTCGCTGCTGATGCGAACCCGCGATGGAACGTCGTTAGGAGTAGGTCTGTTCAACGCCCAAGAAATAGAAAGCTCGACTGAAGTCGGATCGGTCGCTGCGAAAAGCCCTGCTATGCCCTCGCACAAGTTAGCGCTCACACCTCCGGCTACAGCCGTCTGGAACGGACGAAAATCTGTAGTATTGCCGGTAGCTGAAATCTCCGCAGCGCCGACCGCAAGTCGCACTGACTTTCCGAGCGTCTGCACAACCCTCCGCTCAAACGGTTCCTCCGGGAACAGATCAGTATCGCTGTGAAGCGTCAGTTGCGGGGCCACCGGCGACAAAAGAGTTAAGACGTAACTCCCCTGCTCCGTCTGTCCCAGTCGGGCTCTCCTCATGTAGTCCGTAGCCTGCTGTGGACGTCTTGAGTGAAATACGGCCTGCGGTTTAACGGTCGCACACGCCGCTGCGTACAGCGTGTCTCGCGCTCGCTCAAATAGCAGCACTCCCTCGTCGATATCGACGGTCCCGTCCGCTGTTCGCATCGATTGCGCGGCAAGTCGGACGACATCAAAGCCAGAATTATAAAGGTCCCGCAGGATTTCGAGCTGTGACCGCCCTTCGACTGCTTCCAACTCGTGGAGTGCTTCGCGCAGGAGCAGGACGTAGTCGCTCATCGAGCGATCCACCGGGATGAGTATCTCGGCATTTGGGTGCGCAGGCATGCGCCAAACAGAAAAAGGACGCTCGGTCCTGTCGTCGAGGCGTTCCCAGCCGTGCGCGCGCAGATAACCAATGGCGTTCAACGGCTTGATCGCACCAATCGCAAGCTCGTCTTTTATCGAGGCCTTCATTACAGCTCGAGCCCGTCTGCTATCTTCGTCATCATAGTCTGTAGCGTCTGCACATCGAAGACATTCTTTCTGGGTATATAGACCGTCTGCGAAGTCGTGTTCGTGCTTGGCTGCATACCCTTCAGAGACACCCAATATGCGCAGTGCCGAAGCGACAGCACGTGCTCAGATTGCGCGAGCCACTCTTGGATGCTGTCGGGAACGAGCACCAAAACCAAGATGCGTGGGATGCACACCTTTACGTCACGCAGATTGTCATAGGTCTCTAAATCCAAAGAGTAGGAGATAGGATCGCTCGTCGCGACGCCACTCATCCGACACTTCGCTTGGACGTCAATCTGCGGCTTGTTCAGTACCTTTCCCTGTACTCGCGACCGGACAAGGTAGTCTACTTTGTCATTATCCAAGCCGACTGGCTCAGCGCCACATCCCGCCGTGGCGCAGATGGCTCTTATGTAAGCACCAGAGAACGCATCCTGACGGTGCGAAACCGCCGCATAATCCGCAACCAAAGACATCGGCTTCTATGCCCTTAAAAGATTTAGTTTTGATTGAATGAAGGGCTGGACGCAACCTTTCTGCTTGAAAACGGCCTGACCTGAATGTATCTAATTCTCAGGAATACGATACAGAAATGCGGACCAAGTCATGAGCAAACCACAAAAATCCCTCAAGGCATTTGCTTACTTGAGGACTTCTTCAGCGGCGAACATCGGGGAAGACAAGGATAGTGGCCGTAGGCAGCTCCACGCCATCGAAGGGTTCGCCAAGCGAGCCGGGATCGAACTGGTGGGCACCTATCATGATGAAGCGGTGAAGGGTTCCGACCCCATCGACACCCGACCGGGGTTCGCAGAGATGCTGGAAGCCCTCGAAGCGAACGGCACCAAGACGATCATAGTCGAGACCGCCAACCGCTTCGCGCGCGACCTAATGGTTCAAGAGGTGGGCTTCGCAATGCTGAAGGCGCGAGGCATAGACTTGATTGCCGCTGATAGCCCAACATCATTCTTGGATGACACTCCGACCGCCCGTCTGATCAGGCAGGTCCTTGGCGCCATCTCCGAGTTCGAAAAGGCGATGCTTGTGGCGAAGCTAAAGGGCGCTAGGGATCGCAAGCGGCGCTCAGGTGTCAAGGTCGAGGGGCGAAAGTCGATAGGCGAGGAACGGCCTGAGACAGTAGCGCTTGCTCGCAGCTTGGCACGCGCAAGACCAAAGGGTGGCAAGAGGTCTCTCAGGGAAATCTCAGCGGCACTGGCAGAGGCTGGGCACACCACGAAGATGGGCACGCCATATGCTCCAACCGCAATCAAGCTGATGCTCGCACGGGCCTCGGGACGTCTTGTCGGCAATGCGACCGATGGACCGGGCCAATGAAGCCCCTTAGGTTTCTTCACACTCCCGAGGCGCCTGTAGCAGCGGCGGTTCTGGCTCGGGACACGGCAGGTAAACATCACCGACGAAATTGAGGCTCCCTAAATGAGCCTCTCCGACGACACCGGATCCTAATTTGAGACGACCTACTATCCTGATTTCAAACTGCTCGACTTTAAGGGGACGGCCGCCGCCCAGCTTGCTGCAGCAGTGTCGCTCAGGCCCGTCTCTATTTTCTCTTTGGTAGGGTCTTGCAGGCCTCAGCGAGGAGACCTTGAAATTTCTCCGCTAAATTATTCTTCCAACCGTCCAGTAAGTTGAAGGTGGCCTGCTTGCTTCCTTTCTTAGGCTTCTCGCTATTGAAAACTCTGAACGTGATCCGACCAACTGTGCGGGGGTCCGCCAAGACGAGGCGGCCATCGTACCAAAGTTTGTAGGCAATCACGTTTTGGCTGACTTCCTTCTCAAAGTTCAGACTGCTGAGACGTTCCTCGGCGGCCGTAAGCGCGTCAGCCGGACGGGGCTTGTTCCACCATTGGCGTTCGTCAAACAGCTGCGGCGGCAACGATGGATCGATCAGCAGCGTTTGCTCTGTCTTTCTCCGCTCCTCTACTTCTCTTCGAGCCGCTTCTTCTTCCGCCTCAAACCCGTCGCGGAGCGCATCGCGAGCCGCGTCAAATGCTGCTTTGGTTACTACGCACTGAGACGCATTGCCGTCACCCAGCAAATGCTTTTCCATTCCCCCTGGTATTTTGAAGCCGGATTGATAAGGTCCACGGGTTCCTCCCTTGCAGAGGGGACACCAGCCTCTCTCCTCGAAATGCGAAGCCTTCGGGTCCACTTCAGCCTTTGAGATAATGAAGCAAACTGTGTTGCGCTTCCATTCGGCGAATTCTCGGTAAGACTTGCAAGAACGGTAATCGGAAAGAGCATTCGCGATGTCATCGGGCATAAGCTCGATGATGGCACGCCTCAGCAAATACACTTCATCTTCGAGCCTTCTGACGCGCTGATCGGGAGTTGCATAGGGATAAGGATTAGCTGGCATCTTGATTTCTTTCGGAGGCTGTCAGGCAGGCCTAATTGTGCATGCTGTTCTGCGATACAAATTCGAACGCGATGGTGCTGGACTGGGGGGCACTAAGACAGAGCTTCGATCCTGAAGCTATAGCCGTGCTTGCTTAGGAGAGCCAAGAGGTTGCGTCCGTCGATCAATGTGAGTGGCTTGTTCGCGGCCCATTCGTGCGCGTCCCGCCCAAAGTGACTTGTCGTCACAAGGATGCCCCGGTTGGCTCCTTCGTTCAGCACGGTGCCGTAGAGCTCCCGTACAGCAGCTACGTCAACCGTGTTAGAGTAGCGCTTGGCTTGCACCACGAACTTCCCACCGTGCAGCGGGTCTGAATTGAAGATCACCGCGTCCACCCCTCGATCCCGGCTGGCTCTCGTAATCTTCACCTCTGCATTCTTGTCGGCATACTCCTTTGCCAATAGCTCGCGAATGAGGTGCTCGAAATCCTGCCAGTCCATGGTTGCGAGGTTCTGCCCTTGGGCCATGCCGTCGAGCACATCTCTGCCCGCAACAAACCTTTCGTCCTCTTTATCGAGCCGAATGGCTGGCTCAATGGGCACCACCTCGGCGACGTTGTAAACGTAGGCTCCCTTGAGTGCCCGGAAGGCTTCCAAGGCATCAGCCCGCTGCAAGTTGAACTCGACGATGTCCGCCTTTCGAACAGCAAGAGCCGCCACAAACGCGTCCTTCAGCCTGCCTGAGGCCGGGTCGAAGAACCGTGACCAACAGTTAACGGCAATCCTGTCGATATCGTCCTGAAGGTCGTTCCGGGCGACGTGATGAGCAATCTGTAGCGCAATGGATGGCACATAGCGCCGAAGGACCGCCTCGGTGTCCCGCTTGGCCGGCGCGCGCTTGCTGTCTTGTCGCACCACCGAAACGTCAGGCAGCGATGGTACGCATTGGTTCACTTGAAGCACTCGGTCTTGCTGATCGTAAAGCACTTCCCACGGATAGTCGTGCGGGACCGGCAAGGTGATGTTGCATAGGGCAAGCTCAAAATGGTCGCGCACACCATCATTGCTTCGCCCGCGATAACGCCGATTGACCGCTCGGATGGGCTGAGTAGCGCTTTGGCAGTCCCTTTCGTAAGTCTCCTTCGCTTGCTCGTACTCTGCGCGGAGGGCCAATCCCAGTGAGGATCGGACCTTGGGTCCTCCTCGTAACTGTCGGGTGCCTCGGGACCGATCACTTCCCACACAAAGAGGTCGCTCAACTCCCGCCAGACCTTCGCAGGGCCGGGATCATTCTCGTACTGCTTCACGAACCAGTTGTACCAGCGTCCGGCAAGCGCGATTGCGTTGAGTTTTGTGAGAGGCTGGCCCTTGCCATTTCGCTGCGCCCGCAGCGTGGCAATGCGCGTCTCAACCTCCGCTTCCCACTCGGCCTTGCGCGTCTTTGCCTCGTGCCAAGGAGTATCCGCAGGCAGCTTGAGGTGAGCCTCACGTTTGACGCCGTAGAGGCGCTGGTACTCGACACGAACATCCTCGGGGATGCCTTTGCGGGCAAACCATCGCCCATCCGAAGCACGACTTAACGCAGCCATCCGCAATGCCATTTGTGACGCCTTTTGTATTTTAGGCGGCGCAAATACGTCAGGTCTATCAGTAAGATGCCGGGATTGCAGGACAATTCAACTGTGTTGGTACAGTTGGGTGGGCTCGAACCACCGACCTCCTGTTCCACAGACAGGCGCTCTAACCAACTGAGCTACAACTGCATCCTTGCGAGCCGCGCCTTGGGCTGCCTGAAAAGGCTTGATGCCTGAGGGGGCTGGACGGGGCGGAAACTAGGTGCAACGGCCCGGTTTGGCAAGGCCGCAGAACCCGATATTTCCCCTCTTCAGCACGAGGAAAACCGGTCGATCGGTCGGGCGGGATCACCTCTAGCCGGCGGGGAGAGGTCGGATTGCTTTGGTGCGCGAATGCGCGCCGGAGCGATCCGGGTGAGGGGCCGCGGCGGGCAGTGAGACCTGAGCCCCTCACCCGGCCCGCGCCGGACGATGCTTCGCATCGCCGGGGGCGGTCCGACCTCTCCCTTTGGGAGAGGTGGACGGAGTGCTGGGCGCGAGCCGGGCGAACCCATTTCCAAAAGAAAAACCCGGGCCTTTCGGGCCCGGGTTTCGCATGTCACACCAAACTCACCGCTCAGGCGGCGGAAGGGTAGTACTTCGAGGCGCTGGCTTTGATCGGCTCGGCGGTCTCGTTGGCGACGCGCTGGGTGAGCTCGACCAGCTCCTTGGCCTGGGCCTGGTAGGTCTCGAGCTGCTTGCGGGCGTGGCCGGTCCACAGCTCCATCGCTTCGGTCGGCGACTTGGCGCCGAACAGCTGCT
>Ga0214544_1012662_pt1 | contig 10795 bp, 11 predicted proteins | sample CNSS3metaG_FD_160074 | JGI IMG/M metagenome (GOLD analysis project Ga0214544, IMG submission 160074) | Root nodule microbial communities from cowpea collected in UCLA plant growth center, Los Angeles, California, USA - CNSS3 | ecosystem: Host-associated > Plants > Roots > Nodule | place: USA...
ATTGATGATGGAGGATTCTGCTGCACTTTGCGTCAAGAACTTGGGTGGAGCTGGAGTGCCATCAAGAAAATGGAAGAAATGCAAACCGTAAATGGTTGCCAGGATTTGATGCTCCCAAACCAAAAAATTTTCATCATCTAACTTGATGCTAAGGGTGGAGGGAAAAAAATGAAGGGAGGACGAAGAAGAAGGCATAGAGGCAATATCAGATTGGGTAGTGCTTGCGGAAGTCATGGTGAAGAAAAAAAATCAAGCTCTGGATACCATGTTATGATTATGAGAGAGAGAAAGAAATAGAATGTTGCATGATATTGAATTGTATTGATACAGAGAGAGAAAGTCTTAATATAGGGAAGCCTAGAACTAACTATACTAGCGTAACAGAATATGTATAACAAACTACAGTAACTAACCATATATATATATACTCTTAATAGAGAGGAAGAACGAAGTTTCTTACCGTAGGGGTATGGAGGAGGAGGTGGTGATGGTGATGGTGCATAGGTGGTGATGGTGAAGAAAAAGAAAGAGATGAAGAAAAGTAAAGACATGGCGTGTGTGAAAGTGAATGAAGGTGGAAGTGAGGGATAGAGTGGGGTTGTGATAAAGGCAGAGAGGAGAGAGTGGGAGATGACAAGATTAACGGGAGAATATGGTTGAGTTGAAGGAGAGAGTAGGTGTTAACACTTTACTTCACGCAAATATGCAATGATCGTTGTTTCATTTCTCAAACTCGTGCTCACTTCTTCACAACATTTTTTCTAACAAGATTACGTGTTAATGTCATTTAAAAACCTCATGCTGCAACTTATCACACTACTTTAAATAAACATTTGTAGCTTACATCATTATATAAATACAATATGACCATTTTATAAGAATATATATACGTAATTTATATATATAAAATTTTATGATTTTTTTTTTAAAATTATGCACGTAATCGATTACAATATATTCGTAATCGATTACATTACAACCAGAAACACTGCAACGCATGCAGTAATCGATTACAAATAAGAAGTGTTCTCCCCTACACAATTTCAAGCGAAAATATACTGCCCCCTCATTATTTCTTTTTTAAAATCGTACACCCCGTACGATTTCACCCATTGACCTGATTTGAACCAAAGACGCACGAAGGCCTAACAATTTCTTCATAAGAAAACGTCCAACCTCCACACGTTTTGCCTATAATTATAATTTTTTTAAAAAATGCTTATTCTGGTAACTATGCCAACTGAATTGCCCAAAATTGAAAAAAAAAAAACCCAGTTTTCCATAGACACCAACAGTGCCACCCAAACCCTTAGTCCCCACTTTCTACATCACCAATGTCAAGACTATCTTCTTGTAGCATGGCTACTAGCTTCTATGTCTCCCACAATGCTCAACTAAATGGTGGACCTCACCACAGCTGCCCAAATTTGGAAGAAACTGAATACATACCGGTCATTCTAGAACCAGAGTCAAGAAGTTCAAATTGCAACTCAAAACACTCAAGAGAGAGAAAGAGAAAGAGAAAACGAAAGAGAAAAGTTTATAAAAATGAATCTTGGTATTTATTATAATCTTTTTCTTTGTTTCTTTTCTAAATAAGCCTATTGACTAAACCTTAAAGGGATCAAGATGGAGGCCTATAATGGATGAATGGTGGTGTATCCTATCTTCCCAAATAATGATCCTTTTTGACGCAGTTACCCAATATTAGAAGTTAACTTTGATAGCAATAGGGCGTAGAAGTGTGATTAAGTGAAAGAGTCCAAAAGGGCATGGATGAAGTGAGATCGGGGAAGTTCCATGGTAACATTTCCAATTAACAAAACTTTTATTCTGTTATCTTTTTGTAGAAGCTGCATCTGTAACCGCAACTTGTTCATTTTGTTAGGGACTTCCTACGTGACTTGTTCATTTTCAATTTTTTTCAAAAAATATTGGACTTTTTACTAACTAGGCAAAAATTAATTTGACTTCATTAATTCCATAAATTAAAAACTAACAGTAAAGTTTTGACTTTGTTACTAACTGATAAATGATTGATGACATATCAAAATGAGAGATAAATAAAGTTGATACATAGTATATATACAAAATACGTTTATTACGATACGTGGAATTCTTCATGTTTAGATAAAATTTACATTTATTTTGATTAAGATTGAACATGAAATTCTCCACCAAATATAAATACAATATTTCATAACGTGTTATAAATAAAGTTAATAATAGAAAAAAATATAAAATAAAAAAATAAGGAGCAGCTTTATTGTGTGTCTTATTTCGGTTAAAAAGTGTCTTATTTATATATACAATATGTGATTCATAGAGATACAATATTAATACAATATAGAAATCAAATAGTTAATACAAAATACAAATATTTTTATAAAAAAGAATAGAAGAAAGAATCATATGAGTATCGATCGATGTATAAATTATATTATATATTAAATTATATTAATAACGTATCAAAACCGATAAAAATATTTACACAATAATACAATATTTATGTATTCGATGTATTCGTTTATATGCGTAAGTTATCTATTTGCATGAATAAAAAATATTTTCTTATTAAAAATGTTGAACAGTAAGTTAAAAAATCAATTAAAATGCATTCACAGAATGGAATGTTGAAATATGTAAAATGGTTGTACGCAATTTTATTATTAACAATGGAAATGAAAATTGAAAATAAGAAAGCTATCAAGTTATAGCGATATAACATTGATCATTGATCCTATGCCTTTTGCAAGAAAACTAGGATATTATGTCATAAAAAAATGTACAGAATTTGAGCTGCCATGCACAAAATGGAAATGGAGATGAAGAAGGAAACTGAATGTGTATCAAGAAATTCATTCTGTTTGTCCAACAACTACAAGATTTTTACAAAAGAATTTCACCATAAAGAATTGCACCATCTTACAGTTCATGAATTGCATTAGAAACTGATTGATTACTTAATAATCATATTCTGCAATAAAACTCATCTTCATTTTTATATCTTCTCTCAAAGGGTGCAGACCTACGTGATACCTATACCATATGATAAACAAAAGTAAACATATAAGAAAAATTACTAAACCAAAAATTCCTAATTAATTCATTTTGTATGTAAGGTTTACACTCATAAATACAAGCACGTACACATCCAACGCATTCACAGACACCTACGTGATACTTATACCATATGATAAACAAAAATAAACATATAAGAAAAATTACTAAACCAAAAATTTCTAATTCATTTTGCATGTAAGGTTTACACTCATAAAGGCACACATGTACACATCCCATGCATTCGTCCACACCTATGTGATACCTATACCATATGATAAACAAAAATAAACATATAAGAAAAATTACTAAATCAAAAATTTCTAATTCATTTTGCATGTAAGATTTACACTCATAAATAAATGCACGCACGTACACATCCCACGCATTCGCGCACACGTACGTGATACCTATACCATATGATAAAAGAAATAAACATATAAAAAAAATTATTAAACCAAAAATTCCTAATTCATTTTGCATGTAAGGTTTACACTCGCAAATGCACGCACGTACACATCTTACGCATTCACATACACCTACGTACACATTCCTAATTTATTACCGTTGTTTTTTTAGTTGAGCTTGTTGTTCTTTTGTGACCCACGCTCACCATTGTTTCTCCCGCACTCATCGCTTATGCAACTCTCATTTCTTGGTTAGTTCCTTTTTATTTTCCTTCCTATGATGTACTTATTGTTCATGGGTAGTCATTGTTTCACATTATATTGAAAGATGCAAACAAATTGTTCGTTGATTTGTTCGTACCAGTTGGACATAAAGTTATAGTTTGAGAGATTCAATCTAAAATTTTGAAGAAACTCTAATCTTGAAGGAACTTTGGATTTCTTGGAAAATATAAACGCAGTTGTTATACTTTAGGGCTTCCGTCCAAGTGATTCAAGATTCCTATGTTTTTGCTCTTCAAATGTACAAATATGTTGTTGACATCGATTTGAGTGGTTGCGTAGAGTAGAGAAAAAAATCGAGAAGGCAAATAATTAATATAGTAAGTGAAAAAATGAATGAGAAAAAAATAAGAGACAAAATATGACAGTAAATGAAAATGTAGATAAAACTCAAGACAATAGGACATGATTTGATTATTGTAGATAGAACTGAAGACATCATAAACAATCAAATATATGACTGTTTCATACTTATACATTTTTATATCTCCTCAATTCATTTCTATATCTCCTCTGGAAGGATATACACCTACGCTCCATGATACCTATACCATATGATAAACAAAAGTAAAAATATAAGAAAAACTACAAAATCTAAAATTTTTAATTCTTTTTGCATGCAGGTTCACACCTACACAAATTCACGCACGCACATATCCACACGCACTCACATATACATTCACCCGTACATATCTGCACGCACTCACATAGACGATCATCCACACATACTCATATCTATGCTATCTACCAATATTAATAACTTGAGTTTTAAATTAGTGAATTGTGATAAGAGGGAATGAATATAGATATTAATCTAATTTTAGTTTCATTACTTTTTCAAAATATGAATCCACATGCTTTAAGTACTTTATTCATAAAATTACTTTATTTAAAAACACGTTAATTATCTTTTCAACGGTAGACTTCTTAATATTAGAAGCAGAAACAACGTCATTGACATGGATATAACAAAGGATTCGAAGCAACGTCATTGACATGAGTATAATAAAGTATTCATATTTTGTACCTTTCAGCAGTTTAAGAATGATATGCTACAAGTTTTTGGGACGACAGATTTAGGAGAAATGTCATTTTTCCTTGGTAAGGAGATTAAGCAAAAAAATGGTGAAATTTTCATTAGTAAAAGGAAGTATGTGCAAAGGAGATCCTGAAGGAGTTTATAGCACGGAAAATTGTAACGGTATGAACACTCCTATGTGTCAAAAAGGAGAAGTTATGCAAAGATGATGTTTCAGAAAGTGGAGGAAGCATTCTACAAAAGTTTAATTGGTTGCTTAATTTATCTCACATCAACAAGACCTGATATATTGTATGAAATAGGTGTGTTTTCAAGATTTTTGAATTGTCCTAAAGAATCCCATTTGAAAGCAGCAAAGAGGGTGTTGATATATGTCAAGGGGACTTTAAATTATGGCGTCAAGTTCAGTCAATCACAAGATTTCAAGTTGCAAGGTTACTTTGACAATTTTTTTTAATCAGCAGGTATAAATATGTATTTAAATAGGAACACTTAGGGTACTCCAACCCTTATACACAATTTATGTACATTCATACATTGTTTTTGAAATACTTTATCCCTACTATATTGATATTCTACCAAGAGTTAATTTCTACATCTATTATTGTGTCCTCCCTTGTTTTCCATCTCAATAATAAGACTGCTATTACAAATGCATGTGTATGTGAAAAAATCAAATAATTTGGACCAATCATTTGATTGCCTCTTTGCGCCTTCAACATAAAGATAAAGGCACCACAATACAACAATAATTTAGAGTGAATAGGATGTGATAGGTTCATTGTGTACGTGTTTAGCCATAAGTCTCACCCCATATCCAATGTTATATTAGTCCAGTAAGATTCGTTGATATCTTCACACCACCAATCATATTTTAGTCTAACTCTTGGGAATCTTCAATTATTACATAAGGGCAAACCTATTTCTCGTGGTTTTGTGTTTTCCCTTTTAAGATTGGTCTATTTTTGTTTCAGAATAATTTATCATAAAAATGATTTACCATATTTTCCACATGGTTAGCCTTCTATTGCAAATCATTTCCTTGCAAAAAGATTCTCTAAACTATATTGTCTAAGTTCTGTTAGCTACATAATGTCCTATTGTATACATGTCTAATAATGATTTATATGTAATTGCATGTATATGCATATTATTACAAAGTTTTAATGTAATGCACAAGACATGAATACCAGTCAAAATATGAGAATGATGCTTTTTATTTTTATTTTTGCTTCTTATCCATGCCCAAATCCTCAATTGGACCAAATATAGAATTTCTTCTTTGTCTATATTTTTTTTTCCTAAACACAACATTATTTCTTTGATTCCATATACTTCAGATGATAGCTACCCACATTCCCTTCCAAATGATATTTTCTTTTCTATTTAGTCCAATTAGGTGAAAATTATTAAAATTCTTTCTTACCTCATTATGGTGACATTACTAATACCTACCCAAATATCACACATTTGCCATACTTTAGTTGCCATCCTACATCCAAAAAATAGATGGTTGGTTGTTTCCTCACTCTCCCCACACAACGAACAAACACAATTTATTCTCAAATCTATAGCCATTTCTTTTTAGTTGTTCCTTAGTAGGTATTTTATTTAGAATGACCCTCCATGCTAGACATTGAGCTGATGATATTACCTTTATGGCCAATAATTTTTTATAAATCACAGTTCCTTCCACATTGCCTTTGTCATTCAATTTCTTGTATGCATCTTGAATAGTGATTAGGAAGGATCTTTAGATGACATGAAGAGTACTTCAAACTATTGTTTCAGTTTTGGATCGGAAATATTCTCTTGGAATTCACAAAAGCAAGATATTGTTGCACAATCAATTATTGAAGCTAAATTCATAATAGTCACAACAATTATAAGTCAAGCCTTATGACTTAGAAAAATATTAATTAATTTGCACTTGGACCAAGACATGACTACAGAAGTAATGGTGGACAACCAGACAATCATTGTCCTCTCAACAAATCTCGTCTTTCATGGAAATACAAAACATTTCAATATCAAGTTATTTTTCCTTAGAGATGTATAGAGACAGTATGCAGTGTGCTTGAAGTACCATAAGACTGAAGATCAATTTTAACAATAACCACTAACATAACTGAAAAATAACTTAGTAATTTAAAAAAAAATCCTAAAAATTTGAATAAATAACATGTTAAATAAAGATCGGATGCACATTGGTGCACATTAATGCACATGTTCAATAATCCTCCTTGCATGAGAGACTCAAACTTGATTCTTGAAAATTCTTTGATGAAGATCTGGTTTTAGTTAGAACTGTAGGTGAAAGCACGTTAACGATAAAGAGAGGAAAAATAATATTTTATTTAATACTGATTTGTTTTAAATACAGTAGCAGCAGTCCAGTTAAAGATTGTAACTTATATAAATAACACATACACACAAATTTGGAATGCATTACGGTCACTATCCATCAATATCTACTTTTGATCGATGTTACTGTGAGTTTTAAATAACATTTTTTTTAGCACTGTTTATTATGGTTTCAGAGCATTTTTTTTCGTTTCCTTTTCTTCCTTATCCTCTTTTGGATCCCATTCTCCTCGCTTTTGTTCCTTGCTTTCAGGAATTTACGCAATGCTACGAACCATTTAGATTTTGTCAATAATCTGAATTAAAATCTTATTATGACAATTTATTATATATAAGAACATCACTTATGTACTCATTTCTCCGCGCGTCCAGAAGAAAGACCGTGTCGGACCCAAATATCAGTGTCCGTGTCCGGTGCGCTTCCGACTCGGGGAAACACGGCTCCAACACCGTGTCAGAGCTTCATATGCAGCAGATTCAGATCAACAACTCACAAAACCAAGGATAACAGAAAGAGGGTGAAACCCACAAACAGAAAAAGAAGGAGCTGAACCCTAAACCTCCATGGTGAAGAAATGAAACAGAACAAGTGAGGAAATTGGTGAAAAAAGAGAGAGAAAAAGAAAACGAATATGCTGTGTTCGCTTCCAGTCTTGTACTATTTATAGAGAAAGATTTGCCAGGAAGAAGTTTATTCGTTTCTGCAAATTTGAAGGTAATAGAAGGAAGGAATGTGCAGGAGAGTGTGTTATTTGCAAATAATCAAAACTACCCTTCATTTATTTTGTTCAAATTAACGTGTGTGGGGCACTGGTTGTTGGTTTGTGTTGTGGTGCTGCAGTAGACTTCTTCACCGTAATAACTAATAATATTATTAGTTTTGTAATTCAACAAATAATTAAAACAAAATTCTGAAGAAATAAATGGATTGTGAAGCACAAAACGTCAGTTGTGGGAAGTGCCAAGACTGAGAGAAAATATTCAATATTATATACCTCTTATAGTGCAGAATAGGGATAGATAGTCTTCTTCAATATTAAAAACTGCCACTAAATCACCATTGCCTCTCCTTTTATACTTAACGAATTTAAACAGATATAATATATATAGGCATGAAAAGCTAATTTTGCACTTGTGAGTGGAACCTGTGACCACATAATCTTTGATATATTGTGGCTTGCGTGAGATTCATTGTGTGCCCTCGTCGTGGTCTTTCTGTGAGGTAAACAAGGAAACAGAATCTTCATTCGAGCTTATGGAAGAATTAAGGAAAATGGGCCTCGTAATAGAAAAGTTTATTAAAAGAGAAAGAAAGGGAGAGAATGTGAAGGACGAAGACTGAGAGATGGAGGGTACGTATCAGCTGGAAGGGAAGATGGAGAGAGAGAAGGGTATTGTGAACATGAAATTGGAGGAAGAAACTTTTTTAATGTTCTGTTGATGAATCTTGGTATTTATTATAGTCTTTTTCTTTGTTTCTTTTCTAAATAAGCCTATTGACTAAACCTTAAAGGGATCAAGATGAAGGCCTATAATGGATGAATGGTGGTGTATCCTATCTTCCCAAATAATGATCCTTTTTGACGCAGTTACCCAATATTAGAAGTTAACTTTGATAGCAATAGGGTGTAGAAGTGTGATTAAGTGAAAGAGTCCAAAAGGGCATGGATGAAGTGAGATCGGGGAAGTTCCATGGTAACATTTCTAATTAACAAAACTTTTATTCTGTTATCTTTTTGTAGAAGCTGCATCTGTAACCGCAACTTGTTCATTTTGTTAGGGACTTCCTACGAGACTTGTTCATTTTCAATTTTTTTCAAAAAATATTGGACTTTTTACTAACTAGGCAAAAATTAATTTGACTTCATTAATTCCATAAATTAAAAACTAACAGTAAAGTTTTGACTTTGTTACTAACTGATAAATGATTGATGACATATCAAAATGAGAGAGAGAGTTAAAGTTGATACATAGTATATATACAAAATACCTTCACTACGTTACTTGGAATTCTCCATGTCTAGATAAAATTTACATTTATTTTGATTAAGATTGAACGTGAAATTCTCCACCAAATATGAATACAACACTTATAATGTGTTATAAATAAAGTTAATAATAGAGAAAAATATAAAATAAGAAAATAAGGAGCAGCTTTGTTGTGTGTCTTATTACGGTTAAAAAGTGTCTTATTTATGTTAGAATTAATTCACGAATTAATTCTATTAGTGACTCATTTGAAATATTATGATGGACCCAACTGTGATTTAATAAAAATATAAAGACAGACTTATTGGTTATTATTATGGGAAGTGATAATAAAATAAAATAAAGATAAAGATAAAATAAAACCAACTTGATGGACGTTGGTTTATAAAAAGAATTGGGGTTTTGTCTCTGGCTATAAGGTTCTTTTCACAGTAACCCATCAAGAACGTGTGAGAAGAGAAAGAAAGGCAAAAAGATAGATTGGGAAACCGTGGTTGAAGAGCACACAAGATTATAAATTGAAGAACACATATTCACAGGATCTCTCATGGATCGAGGTTAGTACTCTATTATGATTTATCGTGTGAGAATTATAAATGTTAAAGATCCTTAATTAATTTTACATGTGGTATCAGAGCATGTGTTATAAGATTTATGATTTTCCAATTATGTGTTGATGTCTAATTAGATAAACTCTAATCAAGAATTTAGGGATTTTAAGATTTATGCTTCCCAATTTATTTTGATGAACCCTAATTATATAATTTAGGGGTTTTACCTTTTTCCGCCGCTGCTGCGTACGTAAAAGTGAATATGCACCTCATGATTGAATTGAAAGTTGCGTGTTACAAAGACTAAACGGGCATGAATTAGTTTTTTGGTGGAAACTGTTACCGCATAATTTAATCGCAAATAGTAAAGCTTCTGAATAATACGTGCGTAATTCGAAAGTGTTTTCTTATGAATTGCTTTTGATGTGGATCTTAGTGCATGAGTCATTGTTGCAAGCTTTTTATTAGATTTGATTGGTATTTGATTTCGTGTGCGGTTATGTTTCTACCAATAACAGGTCTTTTAGTTGTATTCAATAACAATAATGCTATTGGATTAAGTTCGTGCATTATGTCAATTATAATTAATGTTTCAATTTTATTTTGTCATTATATATCAAAGGTTTGGAATTGAAAAATATTCCACTTTACGTGTGAGAATTAGGGCTGGGCAAAATAAACCAAACTGCACTGCACTGAACTAAAAAACTGTTCGCATGAACTGCACTGAACTGGAAAATAATTCAGATGAACTGAACTGAACTGTTATTCTTAAAAATAAACTGGACTGAACTGCACTGAACTGCACAGCACTATAATATAAACTGAACTGGAACTGTTTTATGAACTGCACTACGTCAGAACTAAACTGCACTATTTTTGGACTGAACTACACTAATTTTTAACTTAACTACACTGTTTTTGAACCATTTTTGAACTGAATTGCATTGATTTTGAATAAACTTCACTCCTTTTAAACTGAATTGTACTATTTTTGAACCGGATTGCATTGATTTTGAATTGAATTGCACTATTTTTGAACTGAATTACATTATTTTGAATCGAATTGCACTAATTACATATGATTGTACTACGCAATAATA
>Ga0214544_1012664_pt1 | contig 10794 bp, 8 predicted proteins | sample CNSS3metaG_FD_160074 | JGI IMG/M metagenome (GOLD analysis project Ga0214544, IMG submission 160074) | Root nodule microbial communities from cowpea collected in UCLA plant growth center, Los Angeles, California, USA - CNSS3 | ecosystem: Host-associated > Plants > Roots > Nodule | place: USA...
GATTGCAGTCTGAACTGAGATGGCTGGAGGTGTTATTCGGCAGTTATTGAGGAGGAAACTCCAGTCTTGTTCTTCTGTAAGCACGACCCCTCTCTTTTTGATAAGATTATTTGTTTTGGAAGATTTATTTTTCTGGTGCTTGCAACATGGGACATAAAATAGAGACCATTAAAGCAAATAAAATAAAATATATAAAATTGGTGAACAAATTTAAAATATTGAGAACATTAGTTTGTCTGGAAGATGTTAGAGCACATCATTTATCTTTTTTAAATTGCTATTTGACCAATATTGTTTTCCATTTGAGTAATGTGACAATAATGTTAGAAATTATTATCTTTATCATCATACCATTGTTGCTAATATGTAAAAGATTTATCAATTTCTTTTAAGAGTCATAGATAGTATATAGACTTCACTCTAGCTTTATTACACATTCAAAATGTTTGTTGTTGAAAAACTTGAAGATCTTCTTAAATTATAAATGAGCAATTGAAGATGAACAATGGTAAATTTTAATAATAATAAAAAACTATTGCAATGAGCTAATGTATGCAGCACCAATAATGATCAAGCCAAGTGTTTGGGTGGGCTTGGTTGGGCTACATCAGTCATTATTATATTCTATCATAATTTATTTTAATGCTACCTCATTGTACTATAGTCTTTTTCTTTATAATCTTGACTATGCTCCATTTGATCCTTTTCTTTTTCTTAATTAAGCCTTGTGACCAAACTACCATATATGATTATGAACTTTTGGAATCTCCTCAATAAGTGTCACATGATATTTTGTTTAGTTATATTTATTTCAGTTGCTATATTTCTTGAGTGTTAACATAAACCCATGGGGTTTGGTGACTGAACTTGTAAATAGTGAGGTATTTACTTCAGAAACAAAACACTTTAGCGTCTGAGGTTTAAACAATTTGCTGAAAACAGACGAGGATGTAGGTTCTCTCAAATTATGTGATGAAGCCGCCAAATATTATGTTCTGCATTTTGTTTGGCTTCAAAATTGCATGTAGAGTGACTTATAATTGGTGTTGTTCGGCGATAGTTGGGGGGCTAGATAATATTTTTTACTGGAATCACTGACTCACATTCTTATTTTCAAGTGTAAGTGAATTTGCATGAATCTATATTTTTCCTTTTTTTCCTCAAAAAGGAAAATGTAAAAAGATATTTGTTTCCTTTGGAATCTTCAATGAAATCAAGAAACAAATGTATAGCCTAATTGGTATAAAATTGGTTCTCATAGTTCCTGCTCGCGTTGCTGTTGTTACGGCGTTCACCACTAAGGTTGAAACCCTAGATCAGTGCAGAAGCGGCGGCCAAGTTCTCACTCGCTCGCTCAATGTCGAATGTCGGGGAAAAGAAATAGAAACTCGATTAATAGTAACTATGCTCTCCTTCTCTTTCTTTGTTTCGATTCGTGCGTTTTTCAATTTGGATTCACGACCTTGAAAGTGGTTCGGTCTGATTGTGATTGGGGGAGGGAAAAGTCAATGGAGATAGTGATTTTTCTTAATCCATGATGTGATTATAGTTTGGGGTTGTTATTTGATTCCTGATTTTTGTTTAAATTGTTAATGAAATTGTTTAATTAATTTGATGTTGCTGCCTTTGATTGACTGGTTTGCTTTGTTTTGTTTCTTGTTCAAGCTGTGTAGGGATTTTCCAGTGTTGTGTTTGTACTCAAATTGCGTTTATATTTGTTTGAGCCTACGAAGCTATTGGGTTTGATTTCCTTTATCTTTCGTTTCTAAGCTTTTCTTCTGCGTATGATGATTGATGTGTATGGCTGCTTTGGAGACATGATGCCCGTGTGGTTTTAATGTTAATAATTCTTATTGTGTTTGATTTGTTACAACTGAATCTCACTTTAGTGTAACTTTAATGTAAGAATAGAATTTTCTTTGATACGCTGGTGCCCCTAAAACATAATAGCTTGTTTCAATGGATTTGAAGTCCTCTCATGTTTCTCCAATTCTCACTGACCCTGTTCTCTTCAATAAGTCAAGGCTTCAAATGCATTCTAGACTCCTAGCTTATTCCAAGACTTTTACTGTTAACATGCTTCGTTGGGTATTTTGTGATTGCCTATGCATCCAATTTCTATCAAGATTTTAATATAACTTGGGGAGATGGTCGTGCAAAGATACTAAACAATGGCAAGCTTCTCACTTTGTCTCTTGGCAAAGCCTCTGACTCAGGTCGGGCTTTTGGTACAAGATTGAATACCTTTTTGGCAAAATTGACATGCAACTCAAACTAGTCCCTGGCAACTCTGTTGGCACCGTAATTGCCTACGATGAAAGCCTACAATTTATCATTCATATTGTTTATAAGTTTTATCTTTTTAGAAATGGTAATGGGAAATACTCGTGGTGCTTAATTTTAGCTTTTTTCAAAAGGAGCAAGGTGGGATGAGATCGACTTTGAGTTCTTGGAAATTTGAGGGGTGACCCATACATCCTCCACACCAACGTGTTTAGCCAAGGCAAGGGTAACCGAGAGCACCAATTCTACCTCTGGTTTGACCCAATTGCAGATTTATAAGGTAAATAGAATTCAAGGTTATACAAAGTTCATTCCTTCATCTGGTTACTTGTAAAATTTTTTATAAAAAATGATAGTGCGTTACATGGGCAATATTTTTCCTCTTTTCCATCTATATTTGCAGGATCTGTTAAGCATGGGCATGCCTTGTGTGAGCTAAGAAAAGGAGATGTCATTGTCCCTAAGTTGATGAAATTATAATGAAGAATATTCATAGGCATAAAGTATAACATGTGAAATCAATGCAATTATATAATTGTTAGTATATAAAAGGTTTCTAAACTTTTTTTGCTGTTTTGTTGTTGCAATAATTGTTGTTGTGCTGCAATAAGTGGTAACTCCGGCTATACTTTTTCACATATGTATCAAGTTTGTCAAACATGAATCACGAAGCATAATTGACCACTTGGTATGATTGTTTATAAATGTGTACAAAACAAAACTGTAATAAGTTATCCTTTTGATTTTTTCTTTTAATGAAAAAAATAAAAGCAATTTGTTCTTGCAACTAAGTGGCAACCGATGATGTAATAAGTGATGACCCAATTATACTTTTTGTACATATGTATCAAGTTTGTCAAACATGAATGACAAAGCATAGCTAACCACGTCATATGATTGCCTATAAATGTGTACAAAAAAATTTATAATAAGTTATCCTTTTGATTTTTTCCTTTTGAGAGCCTGGTTCGTGTGACAGAACTTCCCAACTATTCTATCATTTTTTATCTAGTTTATTTGTTTACATGCAAAATTAAGCCCAATGTTTCTTTTCATTTCTCACATTTTAATTTCATACAAATACATTTTGAAAGGTTGGATACTTGTATGGTCGTCTGCATCGTTTGGTATCCAATCTTGTTATCCAAATATTTAATATTTTTCAAAGATACGTAGGAGAGCAAGGACTTATCCTTGTCGGGTCCACAAAATTTAAAAATATTTTTGGTTTCTTTTCTATATTAATTTCTTATTAGTTTGTTTTGGGGAAAATTAAACATCTTGAAAACCACATCATCTTTGTATATTTAGTTAAAGGTACTGTCTTTGGGTGTAAGCAACTCCCGACTCTCAGACTCAAAATCCAGTTTTTGTAGATTTGTCTTATCTTTATGGTTTTTCATAGTTTTCCAAAATAAACTATGGTGGCGACTTCCAAACATTTATTTAATTTTTTTTTTCAGTTAGCCATTTTCAGTCGCGATTTAGGTTGCGGCAATTAGCCTCTCTTTAATGCACCGGATTGGTGTTTTGGGTGTATGGTCGTGTATGAATTTAGATGGATGAAGTTTTTGAGTTTTGGAATGGGCATTTTCTAAGTTCTTTGGATTTTATGGAATTAAAGTTTGAGTTTCTGGTCTTGAACAAATGGTAACTTACGAGTTCGTGTTGTTTTTAGCCTCTTTCTTGGTTGGAATTGATCGGTTCTAGGGATAATTTTGGGGTTTGATATAATCTTTGTTTTGTGTGTGAATGACTTTTATGGTTGTTGAGTAGTAGAATGTGTGCTTATGTGATTTCGGATGCGTATTTTGGATTGGTTTGTCGGTCATTGCTCTCTCTGCATGTGGATGTTATATAATATCTCTATTTTGCTAAATGCTTTGTTCATTCACCATTAATTGCACTCAATTGGAGTTGATATTGATTTAGGTTGCGACACTATGCTTGGATGGGATTTCAGGACTTGGGGTTCCATCGTTCGGAGCTTGTGTTTAGATGCAAGACACAGCGAAGCCTTGTCTCTTTTCCACCTCTGCTTAAAGAGTTATGAAGCTTTTAAACCGGATCACACGGTCATCGCTGCCATTCTCAAGTCTTGTTCTGCTCTTTTGGCTCCCAAATTGGGCAGAGCTGTGCATAGTTATGTTGTTAAACAAGGTCATATATTTTGCCAGGTTACCAATAAAGGGTTGCTCAACATGTATGCCAAATGTAGCATGCTTGATGACTGCCTCAAGCTGTTTGCTCAACTCACTCACCGTGACTCTGTTACTTGGAATATTGTTTTGTCTGGGTTTTCAGGGTCGAAGAAATGTGATCCGGATGTGATGAGGATATTTAAGATGATGCATACTAGTGGCGAGGCAATGCCAAATTCTATTTCTATTGTTACTGTCATTCCTGTTTTTACTCGTTTAGGGTACCTGGATGCTGGACTGTGTGTGCATACTTATGTTATCAAGTCTGGTTTCGAACAAGACACCCTTGTTGGAAATGCTCTCGTGTCAATGTATGCAAAGTGTGGGTTGGTGTCTCGAGAAGCATATGCTGTCTTTGATGATATTGTTCACAAAGATGTTGTTTCGTGGAATGCAATGATTGCAGGCTTGGCTGAGAATGGGTTAGTGGAGGATGCATTCTTGTTGTTCAGTTCAATGTTGAAAGGGCCCATGCAGCCAAATTATGCGACTATTGCAAATATTCTGCCTGTTTGTGCCTCCTTTGATAAGAGTGTTGCATACCGTTGTGGAAGGCAAATCCACTCTTATGTGCAGCAGTGGTCTGAATTGTCAGCTGATATTTCTGTCTGTAATGCTTTGATTAGCTTCTACTTGAAAATTGGGCTAATGAGGGAAGCAAAAGCTTTGTTTTGGACAATGGATTCAAGGGATTTGGTCACGTGGAATACTCTTGTTGCAGGGTATACATCAAATGGAGAATGGTTAAAAGCATTGCATCTGTTTGGTAATTTACTATCTCTTGAGACATTATTGCCAGATCCTGTGACCATGGTCAGCATACTTCCAGTTTGTGCACAATTGAAAAATATGCAGGTGGGGAAACAAATCCATGCGTATATTTTCAGACGTCCTTTCCTTTTTTATGATACTGCTGTTGGAAATGCTTTAATCAGTTTCTATACAAAATGCGGCTATACAGAAGAAGCATATTATACCTTTTCCATGATACCCAGGAAAGATTTGATTTCGTGGAATTCTATTTTTGATGCCTTTGGCGAGAAGAGGCATCATTCAAAATTTATTGACTTGTTACATTGGATGCTTAGACTCAGAATTAGACCTGATTCAGTTACAATGCTGACCATAATCCGATTTTCTGTCTCTCTTTCGAGAGTGGAAAAGGTTAAAGAAATACATAACTATTCAATTAGAACTGGATCTTTATTAAGTGATACTGCACTAACAGTTGGGAATGCAATACTTGATGCATATTCCAAATGTGGAAACATGGAGTATGCAAACAAAATGTTTCAGAATCTATCAGAAAAAAGGAATTTGGTCACATGCAATTCACTGATATCTGGTTATGTGGGTTTAGGATCACATCATGATGCAAACATAATATTTAGTGGGATGTCAGAGACTGACCTTACAACATGGAATCTTATGGTTCGGGTATATGCAGAAAATGATTGTCCTGAACAAGCTCTTAAATTGTTCCATGCGTTACAAGCTCGAGGGATGAAGCCTGATATGGTGACTATCATGAGCCTCCTTCCAGTCTGCACACAAATGGCATCAGTACACTTGTTGAGCCAGTGCCATGGGTATATTATTCGGTCATTTTTGAAGGATCTTCACCTCGAAGTTGCCCTCTTAGATGCATATGCCAAATGCGGCCTCATAGGTCATGCATATAAGATATTTCAATTGAGTGCTGATAAGGATCTGGTTATGTTTGCTGCTATGATTGGTGGGTATGCTATGCATGGCATGAGTGAAGAAGCACTATGGATATTTTCTCATATGCTGAAGTTGGGAATACAGCCAGATCATATCATCCTTACTTCCATATTATCTGCTTGCAGTCATACTGGCCGAGTAGATGAAGGACTGAAGATATTTTATTCAGTAGAGGAACTTCATGGTATGAAACTAACTTTGGTGCAGTATGCATGTGTGGTGGATCTCTTAGCTCGAGGTGGCCGTATTAGTGAAGCATACTCTCTTGTGAATAGTTTGCCAATTGAAGCTAATGCTAATCTTTGGGGGACATTGCTTGGTGCCTGTAAAACCCACCATGAAGTAGAATTTGGGCGTATTGTAGCAAACCAACTCTTCAAAATTGAAGCTAACAAATAGGAAACTACATTGTACTATCAAATTTGTTCGCAGCGGATGCTAGATGGGACGGGGTAATGGAAGTGAGAAGAATGATGAGGAACAAAGATTTGAAAAAGCCAGCTGGATGCAGCTGTATCGAAGTAGAGAGATCAAATAACATTTTTGTGGCTGGAGACTGTTCCCACCCCCAAAGAAGCATTATTTACAGTACACTACACACATTGGATCAACAAGTTAAAGAACCCGTGGAGTTTTTAGCTTAATCCTGGATAAGTATTATGGCATCAGACGTATTTATTGACCCACCCTTCAAAGAATTTATTTATTCTTTCAATAGGCTTAAAAAATACTTACTTGTATGGATCACCACTTTATTAACTGAGTAGACTAAACTAATTAGTGATAGATAAATTGAACTAGTTCATGGTTTGATTTCTGCATCATTTTCATCAAGATAAATCTGAAACCGCGCATACTATTCATTTAGGTTCTCCGTCATTTCAATTAAAGTTCAATTCATTATCCCATTAGATTTCATGCATCATGCATTGCATTCATGCATATCTTAGTTTAGTTTCATCATGCATTTAAATAGTTAGTTTCAATTAAAATAAATTCTTCTTTTCTTTATTTTAATTTATCCCCCTTTGTTTTCTTATATTTTAATTTTAGCGAGATTAAATTATGCAAGCTAGGCTCAATATGTACCATTTCCTTGGATTTGATACCCAGGATTTCCCTATACTTCATTAGGGGGAATTTGGTTTTGTTACTCTAATGCGACTGAAAAATATGAGTTAACAAAATGGTATTTTGTTGCATTTTAGTTCTCTTCTTTTTAAGATTCCCTTTTTAATAAAACTAATTTGTCAAGATACCCTCTTAATTGTACTAAATTGAATCTGACCCCTTGATCTAACTTTTCTTTTATTGCATAGGTGCCCGTAGTCAATTCATTTGCTGATGGTCAAAATGCACATTTTATTAAAAGCAAATCAAGGGAGCCAACGCTGACCCAAGCCTGATGCACGAGAGAAAATCGTAATCGGAGAGAAGGGCTGACACGTGATCAAGCGAGAGGATGCGTGAACCTGATCTGATCTTTGAGAGAGAGACCGAGGCTGATCGTGATGGATGGAGATGATTCAAAGATCAAAATGGAGTGAGAGCATGGCTGATTGGAGATGGACGAACGAGAGAGAATCCATGTTGACCAAGGGCAACGAAGACGAGGATTTCAAGGGCGATTCTGGTTCAAGAAGAGGATTCGGGTTAGGTTTTCAAGTTTTCTGATTTATTTCGTGGGGGTTTATAAGGGATGAGTTAAGGTTTTTTTGTTGAGGGGCCCTGGTTGCACGAGTAGAAACATGTCAAGAGGCTAGGGTTCATGTTCATTGTGAGCGAGGGAGAGTGTATTGTAAAAGGTGTTCCTCCATTTTCTAATGAGCGCAAAGTAGCCTTTAGAGATTAGGTTTTCTCCTTAGCATGTGGGTAGCTCTACTTGGCCTTTCACGAACACAAAGTGGCCGGAATTGTGCCAAGTGAGCCTCCTTCACTAATTAGATTTTAGAACTCTTCTTTTTCTCGTGTAACACTTCAGTTTGCAATGAATACTCTGATCTAATTCCATTCCAATTTCCATTTCTGAGATTTGTTTACTGATGTTTTGCTTGCATTTTTTTGTTTCTGCAGCCTTTAATTTCTGATGCTTTTTGTTTGGTTATTGTTCACTCGCATTTTATGTTTTCAGCATTTAAATTCTGTCTTGTTTTTAAAATTCCTTTATTGTTTTCGGTTTTCATTTCAGCTTTGTGTTCTCAATTCAGTGTAGTGACCACGGGTTCATTTTCTGCACAGTATAATGTTTCCTTTTGGAAACCAAGTGACCCTAAAGTGGGCACGCAATATCGAGATGTCTTCTCGAGTATAGATGAATTCTTGTTCATTCACTGCAATAGCTCTCAATTTTATGTTTATTCTGCAACTTTTAATTCTGTCCTGGCATATTTCTGTTTTGTGATTCTGCTCTGAATTTAAGTTTTCTGTCTTAGTGGTATTATGCATTTGCTAGTTTCGCAAGTTCTGGTAGTGGCTTAGTTATAGATCTTTATTTTCATGTATATTTATGTTTTGTGCATCTGCATTGTTCACCATTGGTTCATACCACGCTTGCATTGCTTGGATGGGAACCTATTTGATTGAGCTGCATTTGGGAACTAAAATCTGTCCATATAACTTGCCTTGCATCTCTTAGTTGTAAGAGATTGAGCATTCAGCATTATTGGTTGAAATTCGCTATTGCACCTTGCTGTTAAACTAGATGGTGCCACAGTTTTAAAATTTCTGCTGCCATTTGATTTGATGATGTCATAGACCAGGATTCTGCTGTGAACTCTGCATTGCGTTCGCGTGTTTGTTCCCTGAGGCTGCCTATTACTTTAAATTACCACATTTGCATTGCATCTGGAACCTGAATGAGTTGATTGAGTTGCTGTTGGAATCCTAAATCTATCATGCCACTCAGGTTTCTTTCACCTCTATGTTTAGAGCTACATTTATGATGCCCTTTCTTGCTGTACTTTTTCTCCTCTTTTATATTTCCCAACTTGTTATTAAATTCACTATTTCTCTTAAAATTTTTACTTTTAATAATTAGTATTGTACAATTCATGATACAACTCTTCAGCTTGGTGATGTGAATCTGTCCGCTGAATTGATTATGTGGCTGAGTTGAACATGAATCATTTGAATCACAAATGAATTGTGTGAATTGCATCTTGTATCACACATGAGTAGTGTGATTCTTCCGCAGCACGTTGCCATCCAAAGTCCAACGTGTTGCACCTGGCTGTTGTGGTGCAGTGATGCTTTTTTCCAGTCAAAAGTGGATGAATTGTGTTATGCTCACTGAGTTCAGATAGTTGACCTTATGAAGCCATTTCTTGCTGTATTTTTCTTCTCTTTTATAATTGCATAACTCTTGTTATTAAATTCACTATTTGGCTTAATATTATGACTTTTGACTTTTGTACAATTTACTACACTTTGTGTGGTATGGTACAATTCTTCAGCTTGGTGATATGAATTTGTGGGCTGAATTGATTATGTACCCAAATCAAACATAAATCACGTGAACCACTCACATTGTTGCCTTGATCTTCTTGTATTATTCCATTTAGATTCCCCCTCCCTTCAGTTATATCTTATTGTGTCTCCTTCTTTCAATGTTTTAACTGAACTTCATAATATATAAAGTAAAATAGTACATCATTAAATAGCTGGAAAAAAAGTGAAAATTTGTGTATTTTGGGGATGGCAGAGTGGCAGTCTAAACCCATTTTAATGAAGGGAGAACAGGGGTTTCACTTATGGGAAGAGAGGTTGTGGCAGTTTTTCTCAGTTATAGAAGGGAGGGTCAGTCTTTTATTTTATCGTGTGGCAGTTTTAACAGTCACTTTTCTTTTTTTGGTGCAACAAGGACTGTTTCTAAAGAGGCATCTTTTCTTTGTTATTCTTTGGGTGCAGCAGTCTTAAGTAATCGGGCTTAAATGGGCTAAACTTTTTAGTTAGAAAACAATTTCAACCCATTAAGAAAAACCCTAGAGCTGTTTCCCCCCACCCCTCACGAAGATTTCTTACTCTATTCACTTAAGTCGAGTTTTAAGTGAAGCGAGATCGGAGAGCGAGTAGAAAGATAATAGACTCATACGATCTTACATTCTGGATCACGATTTTGACTACCATGGTTTTGAGTTCATAATATGAGGTGTTGATTATTTTCCTTGTTTTAGAATGTATATTTTAGTGAATGAATTTCTACACTGTTTTGATTTACTTGTGTCAACAGCTTTTGGTAGATTAAGACTTCTCTTTGCCTAGTAAAAGTAAAGTAGGTTTTTCCTTTTTTATTGTAGCTGATGGATTATCTGATTTTTTTTCTTTTCAAGCTCCTTCAGTTTTATGATTCTGTGTGCACATTATCTTTTCCGTCTGTTATACTGAACACACAAAAATAATGATACAGAACAGAGCATATACAAATGAGTTCGAAAAGAGGAAGTGCGATACCCAAAACCGTGGCTAACAATGATATGTCCAAAGGGAAGAGCATATCCGAATCTCAGCCTAGTATTGATCAGTTGACTCAGAGTGTTGCTGACACCATGCTAAACTCAGGACAAGATGATGGTGAATGGGAGGTATA
>Ga0214544_1012665_pt1 | contig 10793 bp, 7 predicted proteins | sample CNSS3metaG_FD_160074 | JGI IMG/M metagenome (GOLD analysis project Ga0214544, IMG submission 160074) | Root nodule microbial communities from cowpea collected in UCLA plant growth center, Los Angeles, California, USA - CNSS3 | ecosystem: Host-associated > Plants > Roots > Nodule | place: USA...
AAATTTTTTTTAATTGAATTTTTTTTTTTTTTTTATTTTTTTTTTTTTTTTTATTTTTTTTTTAATTTTTTTTTTTTTTTCTCTTTTTTGATTATGAGAGTTCATTATTCCCTCTAACTTAATCATATAAGAAATAGAATGTTATAAGTAATTTGAACAAGTAAATATTTATAAAGAATATATAACTTTTTCTTCACATTTCATAATTTCAATTTTAACCTTTATAATATACTTACTTATTAAATTTTTAAAAATTAATATTTATTTTTATGTGTTTTTTCTATAAAACTCTTTATCTTCTCTCCTTTATTTCCTTATTCATCAACAATTATATTTTTATATTTTCTCCATTCATTTCACTTTATTTTTAATAAAATATACAAAAAAGATTCCTTTTTTTGTCCATATCTCATAATTTCAATTTTATTCTTTACAACATAATTATTTATTAAATTTTAAAAATTAACTGTTATTTTTACATGTTTTATGTGTAAAACTGTCTATCTTCTCTTCTTATCTTTTTTCCTTATTCATCAACAATTATTTTTCATATTTTCTCTATTTATTTTATTTTATTTTGAACAAATATAAATTTATTTTATATATTAAATTAATAATATTATTATATCATAAACTACTAATATAATATTATGAAATATAATATTATTAATATTTAAAAATTACAGACATGCGCCTATGTTTACAAACGGATATGAATTTAACTATAGTCGTCTTTATTTTAAGTAAAAATTACATAAATTCTTGCTATTTAATGAACTTAAGTTTAAGTCTTATTCACATATTTATCGAGTAATGAATACATAGGTATAATATTTGTATAAAATATTTATTATCTCATTTAAAAAATGTCTAAGTAAAAAAAAAACATAATAAAAATGGAGAATTTAAAATGAACATACATTTTTAGAATTTAAAATTTATTAAATTATATATATATATATATATATATATATATATATATATATATATATATATATATATATATATATATATGTATATTAAAAGTTATGTATTTAGTTAAATGTTAGATGTGACACTTAAAAAGTTTAAAAAATACTTGTTTGGTTAAAAACACTTATTTAATCCAGTAGTCCAATGTTATGTGAAATTGTTTTAATTATATTAATTTATTATTATATATTTGATGATGAAAACGTTGTGTGACTTCATTAATTTAATATTTTAAGATCCTGATTAATCTAACTGTCACGCAATGCATGACCAATGTGTTACATATATTATATAACCATTATTAAATCAGAGTTTACTTTGCACGAATTTTCCTTTAAAATAGTTCCTGAAATTATAACAACTAACTAATTAGCCTCTAAATTCCTCTAAATTATAAAATATCATTGGACCATTAAAACTCATTAAATATCGTTAATTAATTGCTTTAATATGTGATTTTTGTTGGAACGAAGTTAGTCGTATCATAATCAAATTAGAATCTATTTTAACAAATTTTTTTAACATTCTATTTCATTTCATATCGGATTGTTAACGGAACATCCAATAATTTATTGTCTACATACAAGATGAATCTACCTCGACGTGAGGAGATGTGTTAGAAGTCCCACATCAACTAAAAATAAGATTAATTCACAATATATATAAGTAGTGCAATTCTTATCTTACAAACCGATTTCAATTTTTATGTGATTGAGGTAGACATAAAGTTAATTTCTAACATTTTTCCTAAAAAAATGTAACTAATTAGAAAGTTCTGACGTGGAAGAATACCACGTCTCTTCTTACAATCTTTCAGAGAATGGCACATGCTAACACAAAACCTAATAATTAAACTATGTATGAAAAATGATGCAGCATTCGTTGTAATTTGACTTAAAATGTCTTTATTCACTAATTAATCAAGAAAGTCAAAAAATTAATTATGAAAACATAGTCTAAACTATGATCATTAGAGCCATGTGCTTCAATTTAGGTGACAGAACATTGAGCCTGGCCAATATTTTCTCTACAGTGGTTGAGGTTTATACGTTAAACACAACAACAAATTGACGTATATTTTTATTTTCAAAAAATTAAATAATGAATCTTTTAATTTTTTATAGTGAAATTATTAGTTATTGTCATTATATCCGGTACATTTAATAATGGGTTAAATATATTTTTGATCCCTCAAGTTGCAGTAAAATATGGAATTAGTCTATCTTTCAAACTTTTGACCAATTTAGTTCTTCATTTTAACAAATGCGTCAATTTAGTTTTTTTAACCAAATTTTTAAATTTTGTTACGTTTGTCTGACGTTTCAAGCGCATTTCATAATAGTATTTGAATTGTTTACACAGTTTGACACATCTTTGCTTCAATGTTAACTCAAATATTATCATAAAATGCGTTTAAAATGTTAAATAAACTTAACAAATTTGGTAGGAAAGACTAAATTCACACATTTCTAAAGATAAAAGACTAGATTAGTATAAAGTTTTGAAGATATACTAATTCCAAAATTTACTGAAATTTTAAGATAAAAACATATTTAACCCTTTAATAATTATACATCACTTAGTCAAAGATAATTTAAATATGTCACGTTTTTTAATCCTCTGAGATATTTTCTAAAAATAAAAGAATAATTATAACATTAATTTCTAAAAGAGACAATTCTTCAAATGCGAGAATGGACTTTAATGATTATAAGTCATTATACTTAAATAAAAACATATTTAAATTTATAAATCTATTATTTAAATTTGTAAAGCTATTGAATTAATATATAGGGATGAAGATCTCAAGGTATCCTATGTATGTGTCATGATTATAGGTCAGCCAAGACCTAAAAATATCATGTGCCTTAGAAAAATATGGCTAAAATAAAGCTAAATCGGTTTATTAAATTGAAAAGTTGGTGAATTAAATTCTTCAAATAAATAAAAAAATTGGTTTCAAAAAAAGATATTGTAAAAGGATAAAAAAAAAAAGGAGATTTGGTCAAGATCAGAAAAAAAGGAAAACAGATTGTATAAGTTGATAAAAATGCTTAATACAACTAGGAACGGCAAAAATACCCGTGTCCGCAGATATCCGCGGATAAAATTTGCGACGGATAATTACTACCCGCGGGTAGCGGGTAGCAAGTATTTTAATACCCGCTTATAAACGGGTCGTACTATCCGTACCCGCGGATACCCGTTACCCGCAAAAAATTAAAATTAAAATTAAATTTATATTTTATTAAGTTAAATTTAATTAAAATTAGAAGTAATAGTATATTTTATTATGTCAAATTTAATTATAATTATAATTATAATTATAATTTAATTTAATTTATATTTTATTTTTATAATTTTATATTAAAAAATTTATAAAATACATATTTTTAAATATTTGCGGGTATCGGGTATCCACGGGTACCCGCGAATTTTAAAAATATCTGCGAGTATTTTTTAAGCGAATACCCGATGGGTAAACGGGCGGGTAACAGACATATTTTTTTTTGGCGGATCGGGTTGCAGGTAGGCACTATCCGTATCTGACCTGACCTGTTGCCATCCCTAAATACAACATTACTTTTTTACTTAAAAAGTAAAAATAAACCCTAAACATTTTCGTTCCAAATATAACTAGCTATTATTAACAAGGTTAATGTTTATTTTTGAAACTTCATTAATTGCAATAATATACATTAAATTACCCATTTGCTTCATGTAGTTGAATAAATTTTACTTTTTTGTCTGTGCTTAGTTACCTATTTTATTCTTTGTACATAATATATTTTTAATAGTTTCTATGAATTAAGATAATAGAAAGTAAAAAAAAAAGAATGTATAGAGACAAATAATTGAAATTATTTATGTAAAAGCTAAAACTGAAAACACATTAATATTTTTATCGATAATATGACATGTTAATATTAGATTATAAAATGATTAAATTTCGGCAAATTAATAGTGAAAAAATTTAATTATTTATCCAAGTAATATATCACTAATAATATTACCAAAATTTGTTATCTTCATGATAAACACACCAATATTTTTATCAGTAGTGAAATTGTATATTAATAGTAGATTAAAATAATATTAGTTTTAGAATAGTGAAAGATAAACATCCTACAAAAATTTATGAGATTAAAAATAAGGATAAACATTTAAATAAGGTATTAAAATATGTAATTTTTGAAGAGTACAACAACTCATAAATGCAATAATAATAAATAGCTCGGAAAGGACACTAGAAAAGACAAAGAAAACCATGGGCAATGTAGCTCAGTGAGAAATACAAGGATTGCTTCAATGGTATTCTCTTCCAAAATCTACTCAATACTCCAAAATTAATAGTTAATTTTTTTAGGAAAAAAAATAGTTTTTTCTTGAAAAAAAAATATGGATGAAATTTGGCTCCCATATCATTAATAGGTTCATTAAGGGAGACTCCAATATATTTCATACTAATAAATCATAACAAACTTATATAATAGATCTAAATATTTTTTCTTATATACTATTTATTCCTTATATATTATTTATTGGTTTAATTAGTCGGATGGTACCCACTTTTATCTAGATGTATCAGTTTGGTACCCGCTTTTAAAAATGTGTCAATCGAGTCTCAATTTTTAAAAAAATGCCTCAATTAGGTTTTTTTCGGCAAAAAATTATTAACAACATTAATAGTATTAATATTTAAAATGACTACACAATTAAGTATTGATACTTATATTAAAATTTAGTGGTAAAAATAATGAATTAAGTTAACGGCTTTACTAATATTTATCTAAAAATAATTTGATTAAAACACTTTTTCGAAAATTGAAACTAGATTGACACATTTTTAAAAATGATACCAACCTTCCACTAATTAGATCTAAATCATAACAAACTTATATAAGAGATCTAGACATTTTTCCTTATATATTATTTATTCTATTTATCTATATATATATAATATTAGATATTTAAAGTTAAATTAGTTTTTATTTTGGAAAAATATAATAGAGAGATGTGAAGATTTCACATTTGATAAGTCAGGAGTTACTTTCCATTCACCTTCTTAGTTGAAATACCTTTTTTAAGTTTATTTTAATTTCTAGCTTCTTTTTAGACGGGAGCACCGTTCTCCGTCATCCTTAAAAGTCTCGAGCAGAAGAGCGTGGTTCAAACGCGTGTCCCCATTGGCCTCGCGCTCCCAGAGGCAAAACCAAAAACCCCGTGCCGATCACGCGCCTCGCCGTGACCGTAAACGAAAGCTCAGAAAAATGTAAAATATTTTAATGGCGAGTGGTTTCCTTATTCAACGACCGCGCCTCTGCGGTTCTGTAACGCACGTTAGGTGAGGACCAACGCGCTTAAATACTCCCTCCGGTTCCTTCCTTTTCTCATTCTAACAAACTACCATTCTCTCTTTTCTGTTCTCACCGTTTTCTTCTCTTCTCCTCAAACTGCAACACTCTCTCCTTTTTTTCTCCATTCTCAGAACCTCTTCTTTTCCTGCGTCGGAGAAACTACGGTACCTATCTTCTTCCTCACGTGCACATTCTCCCTCTCTCTCTCTCTCTTTTGCTTATAATTGGGAAATTACTGGAAAAGGAAACTTCTGATGAAATTTCACATTGGAAACTTTTTTTTTTCTTCTTTCTGCTTTTAACCATTGATTTGTTTGTTTGTTTTCGATAAAGTTCGCAACGACTTTTATGTAATGCTGTAACATTCATTAACTCCTTTCTGTTTTAACACTGTTTAATCTGCAACCAATTGCATTGTGATCTGAATCTCCCTCTCTTCGTTGTTTGTTTGTTCCCTCTGAACTCGTTTTTTTTCAGATATCGTCCAACAGAGTAAAATATGTTATATTGTCCTCTTTTGGTTTTGGTACTGCCATCAGGGATTGTGAATTGTCTGAATTCGACAGGAAAAAAAAAATGTCGTTTTTTTCTGTCGCCAAGTTTTGTTGATTGGATCAGAGACTAACTTCAAAATTTTGGCGCACCAAAACAGACATGAATTTCCTGTTACATTTATACTATTCACAGCGTATCTGTGCATTAACATTTGAAGAATTGTGGAGGGCTTGACTTGACTTGGATGGACCTCAAAATCTTTGGGTTCTAATATGATAATTTCTAGAGGGCATATTTCTTAGGATTGGTGTGGAGAAGAATAGAATTTCCCATCTACCAGGTTGTGATTTGGATTCTATATTGACTTTTTTGGAGTAAGTAATTTTGGAACCTTTCACCTAACCAGATGTGATTTGGAGTCTATACCTTTCATTTTTAACACTTAGAGTAATGGACATCAAATTATGGATCGTCTTTTTCAGGTTTAACAGTTAAGGAGTTGAGTTCGACCTATGATATTTAGGCCTAATATAATTACTTTTGGAGGGAAGACTTAACCAACTCTAAAAAGTTCGTTAAGTTGAACAAAACGATGTCTTGTTTTTGACAACTTTAATATTCATTTGTGCTTTTGAAATGGAATAAACGTGTATTCTTCTACAAGTGTTCTTTGAATCTAGACACTTTTTCTCCTAACATGTCCTCTTCTAGATTTTGGGATAAAAAATTAGAGAACTCATTCACCAAATAGGTTGGTGCCCTTGGTCACACACATGGTCAAAGCCCACCGGAGCTTTGGAGTTCATATCAAATTTTTGGATTCCGGAGAAGTGTGTTCTTTACCGTGAACCATTAGGTGCATTTTACCTTTCTAGTCAAGTTGAGAATCTGAACTTTGACCGTTTTATTATAATTATTATTTAATGGGGATTGCGTAAATATGTTGACATTCAATGGTTCGGTAACAGTTTTTGACTAGTGGATCTTTCTCTCTTTCTTTCGCGATGCTTTCGGTTTTGATAGTTACTATTTGATGTATTATTGAACTTTTTCAACTGGTTTTATTTATTTATTTCCGAGAACGTTTTTTTTTTTTTTCTTTTATGAGTGCATCATTGTTTTATTCAGAGAGGTCGTTGCATGAATGATTGATTGATTCAGTTGTTGTCCACAAGTGTATTCTGGTTTGTCTGCCTTGTAACTGTTTAAACTTTAATTAAGCTGCTGCATTGTTGTCGTTTGCTTTCACGCTCGCCTTTTTCGGGGTTTTTGTCTAATAATTGCTTCTTCTTCTTGGGATCGTGTTTTTACTCTAATAATTGTTTCTTGCGCCTGTAATAATGTATTTTCTAATAGTAGATTTGGTGTCACTAAGGGTATTTTGGTAAAATAAGCCATCTCAGTCATTTAAATTGAGAGTGGACCTAATTTAATCTTATAAAACTCAAGTTTGTAAAATAGGTTTTGCATCCTACTTTATATAAAATAATCTATTTTAGTTATAATTATAAACGAATTGAGATTTATAACTTACTCTTCAGATTAGGATCTCCTCAGATACTATTTGAGAAAGTCAGTTTGAATTTAACAATTTTACAGAATCGTATTGTTAGTTAAAGATTATTGTCATTTATGTTCTTTAATTCTGTTTTATCACTTGTGGATATGAGATCTAGGTAAAAAGATAAACAAAAGAAAGGATAAAAGAAGTCAAATTGTGAAGTTGGCATCAACCCGTGATGAATTTAACACTCTTAAATTTTTCTTTTAGTGTTTTCATTGAAAAGACACGTCGACATTGGTATGTAAGTTTTTGTTCAATGATGGTTATTGGAGTCTGTAACAAGACCACCATGGTGAGTGAGAGTGACGGTACCAAATTCTGACCAAGAAGTTAAGAGAAATTCTATTTCTACAATTATTTCTGTCTTCCTTTTTGTTTGTTTATTTGCCTTTGGTAGTTTATAGGGTCATGTTTTCATGTTTTCAATTAATCGGTGACTTGATATTCAATGAATTCAAACTAATCAATTGCATGATCATTGTCTATAGGAACTCATCAGTCGATAAACTGCTAACTCAAAAGCAGTGACAAGAAAGGAGTTGATTGAAGTGGTGGAAGTTTTATATACGTTGGTTCATTTTGTTCTGAATACTCCATAAAAGGTCTTACATTGTTGCTGCTCTGTGAAAATTGTGCATAGACCTGGATCCAATGGAGATTAAGCCAAATCTTACTCCTGTCCTTACTGATGCCGCACCCTTGACAAGGTCAAGGCTGGGTGTGCCTTCTGGTTTGTCACCTTATTCTTCTCCAAAAGGGGCAACCTTTCCCCATCATGGTCCCTTTCTGGCTATTCCAAGAAAGAAGACAGGAGGAATTCTTGATGATTTTCGTTCTAGCGGTTGGCTTGATGCCATGAAATCTTCTTCTCCTACTCACAATAAAGTATCCAAGGATCTCAATCATGGAACTGGATCACCTGATGCTGCTTATAGTACCTGGCTGGTATAACATACTTTCCTCTGTAGTTTTTTTGTTCAATAGTTGTGGAATGTTATGTTTTTGCAATTTCATTTTGTCACTTTTTCTATTCAATTCCACAGCTAAAGTTTCCATCAGCACTTGCATCTTTTGATCAAATTACTAACTACGCAAAAGGGAAGAGAATAGCATTATTTCTTGATTATGATGGGACTCTTTCACCCATTGTGGACAATCCTGACTGTGCGTTCATGTCAGATAATGTATGTGATGTTCTCTATTGATTTGTCGTCCACGTTTCAATTAGTTTTTTTCTTCTGATGCTACTACTACTTTGCTGATCTGACCCTTAAACCTCATCAGATGCGTGCTGCTGTTAAAAAAGTGGCGGAATATTTTCCAACTGCAATAATTAGTGGAAGAAAACGTGACAAGGTAGTTGCAGAATTTTATGAAACAATCTTATTTTTCTTTTACTTTTACTTACATTTGCGTATAACAATTGTCGAACATTAGTTTTGACTTTTGATTTTAACATTTATGTTATATACCCTGTTTGCTCAGGTATATGAATTTGTTGGATTAAGTGACCTCTATTATGCTGGTAGTCATGGGATGGACATTATTGGTCCCCCCAGACAATCTATTTCTGACGATCACCCTGATTCTGATAAGCAGGTACTTGTTTCAGAATTTCTACCTGAATATGTGTCTTACTTCACATTATCTGTCAAGAAGTACCTTGTAATGTAGCTCGATTTGAATTTTATTCTTTTGAAATTACAGGGTCTTGGTGAACTTAATTTATTCCAACCTGCTGCTGAATTCCTGCCCATGATTGATGAGGCATGTATATTTGAAAAATACAATCCTTTTCTATCTTTTTTCTTTACTTGAAAGTTGTATGCTGATCAACCAAGGTTTCATGTTCGCACAGGTACTTAGGTTGCTCAAAGAGTGTACAAAAGACGTTGAAGGAGCAACAGTTGAGAACAACAAATTTTGTGTATCTGTACATTACCGGAATGTCGATGAGGAGGTATTAACTTCATTTCTGATGATTTTTTTTTTTGTTTAGCATAAGAATGCGGAATCTTTCTACCTAGGATGACTTCCTCTTCTCACCAACTTATTTTTTTGCATGTTGGAATAAGATTTATTTTGGTTGAAATTAACTTTAAAATGAGATAACCTATGTATCGATGATTTTATTCTAAAAATAAGTTAATAATAAAGCTTGCTAAAGTTTTTCATCGAACTCAAACTATTTCAAGTTTTGCTTAAACTCAAAAAGACTTCTCAAACCGTAATCAATTCTTCAACGTGGAACGTGGAACAAGCAAGTGAACATTTCCTTAAAATTATGTCACATGATTTTGCACAATTCCATATAAAATCTAACACGCACTTCATACTTTATAAGCATATATTTCCTCTTAATTTGTTTCATTTGATGTACAGAGTTGGCCTATTGTGGGACAACGTGTATATGATATTTTGAAGCAGTATCCTCGTTTGCGTTTAACTCATGGGCGGATGGTACTGTTTCGCGACCCAACTTTTTCACTCACTTTTCAAGAGATATAACTGTTAAAAAGTACTTCATAATAATCTGTTTAGTTACTAGTTTTCAGGTTTTAGAGATTCGGCCAGTGATCGACTGGGATAAGGGAAAAGCTGTCACATTTTTACTTGAGTCACTTGGTGAGTTCATTGTTTTTATCTAATGAATGACTACTTTCTTTGAAGATCAAATTTTGTTATGCAAGTAAATGACTCTAAGACTTATTTTTAGGACTCAGCAATAACGATGACGTGCTAACTATATATATTGGAGATGATAAAACAGACGAAGATGCCTTCAAGGTAATAGTAATAAATCGCTTATTATGATGTCATGCTTGTTTCTCAAATTCTCTTTTTGTAGATTCCCTTAATACTGATACCAAACGACTGTTACAGGTTTTGAGAGAATCTAATAAAGGTTGTGGCATCTTAGTGTCCCCTGCCCCAAAAGAAAGCAACGCAGTTTACTCTCTTCGTGATCCCTCAGAGGTAATTCTCTTCATTCTAATTTACTTCGTATGTTTCTTTTTCTTTCATTGGACTGCATCTGAATCTGACAGATGAAACTTTTGTGATGTCATAATCCAACCAATGTTGTATCTTCAGGTCATGGAATTTCTGACATCACTTGCTGAATGGAAATCAAGCATTCAAGCTTGCTGAAAAGCCTTACAAATTGTATAGAGGAGAACATACTTCCACTATGCTATATATATATATATTAGAGACAGTCTTTTTGTTTCGATTTTGGGTTTTTTGTTAGAAGACTTTCCAAGAGGTCTGCTAGAACATATTTGAGCTCAGAGGACCTCTGACCACAGCAACAACATTGTCAACCAAGTTGTTTTATTCAAAGCTTGTGTGGTAAGTAACTGTAAATCCCCGGCTGAGAAATATAATATATATATATATATATA
>Ga0214544_1012669_pt1 | contig 10786 bp, 4 predicted proteins | sample CNSS3metaG_FD_160074 | JGI IMG/M metagenome (GOLD analysis project Ga0214544, IMG submission 160074) | Root nodule microbial communities from cowpea collected in UCLA plant growth center, Los Angeles, California, USA - CNSS3 | ecosystem: Host-associated > Plants > Roots > Nodule | place: USA...
GCGAGCTCGTCTCGCCTAGGCGAGAATATCAGAGGCTCGCCTAAGGTTCTGCCTCGAACGCTCGCCTAGGCGACCAGTCCACGTTTTGAGCGACGCCCTGTCTCGCTCAGGCGAGGAGGTCTCGCCTAAGCGAGAATTCGTGAAAACCCCTGTTGCATATCTCGCCTGGGCGAGAATCCGCTGTTTCAGTGAGGCCAGCTTCTCGCTTGAGCGAGTTTGCGAATGTGTACTATGTTTTCTTGACTGTTTGGATGATTTGTTGCATGTATTGTTTAGATTATTCTTCCTAAATATGATGTACGTGAATATGCTTGGGTGTTTGGATTTTATGAACGAAATTGGCATGCTTAGTATGAGATTGATCATGGGTTTGGGGCTGCCTGATGTTTTAACATGAAAATTGCATGAATGACCAAAAGTGGTGGAAATTGCATGAGAAACAAGATTCTGATTGTGAGTTAGGCGTAATTCCATGAGTCTCGTAGGGAAATCTCATGGTGGTGTGTAGTGTATATATTAAGATATGGATTCAAGTAAGGATTGCATCCCGAAGCTCTGAAGGGTCAGTGAATCTCAAGTAGAGCAAACTGACCCAAGTGGTGAGAGTAGCGGGAGGCCCTAGTCTTTGGCAGGATAATGGCCTTAGACGCTTAAAGGCTAACCTTGTGTGTGGTAGGGTGAAACCCATTGGCAATGGCTCTGCAGAGCAGTAGAGGCCACCACAAGTGCAAGCGTCCAGTGAATCCGATCTTAGTATATGTATCCGGATAATTGAGTCATAGGGTCCTGTTTGTTTGTATAACATGATTTTCTGTGCCTACAATGTTACATGTTTGTACTGATTATGTACTTGTCTATTATGCCATGATAAAATTCCTAATACGCTAGCTTACCCTTGCATTCCTGTTTATGTTCTTGTTATGTTCTCTCTTTTGCGATGATCACCCTTGGTGGGAGCAGATGGGAATGCTTCTGGAGGTAGGCCTGATGGTGGTAGCAGTGCAGCCTAGTGGGCCCGTTGATATGGCTTTCAAAGAAGTTCTCTGGCCCTAGTGCCTTGTAATTCCGTGCTCTTAGAGCATTTCTTTTGCACAATCGTTAAACTTTAGAATTGTTTTGTTTATGGTAGTGTTGTATGCCCAGGTTTCCCCTAAGTACTCCTATGGATGACTGTTAAAGTACATTCTTTACCTCTGGTTTCTTTTGTCAGCGTTGCTCCCAATTATTATAACTATGCGATGTTTTGTTTAGTAGATTAATCTATTTAAATGGGACGTTACATTTTTATGGTATCAGAGCCTTCGTTCCTGAGTGTCTGTGGGCTATGTGTTTGCTTAGTTTTCGTTGTGCCTTTCTTATCGTGTTTAGATGGGTTTCCAATCTAACCAAGTACTAATGGTTCTTTCTGTGTGTCCAGTGTTATGGCACCCCGCGTATAGCTCCTCCTCTACCCCCTCAGGGCGATGGGCAAGATCTGGCTAGGGCGATCGAGGCCATGGCTGCTGCTTTGAACCAGCAAAGCAATGCCATGTTGCAGCAGCACGAGGCGGCGATGCAGCGCCAGGAAGCCTCTCTTGAGCAACAGAACTTCATGATGCAGCAGATGGAAGCTGCTAGGCAGGCTGCTGAGGACGCTCAGAGGCAGCATGTGGATGCTCTCTGTCAGTTAGGGGAGAATGCTGCTGGTGTTCAGATGCATGGTCCTCATCCCCAACCTCCACCCCCTGAATGGAGTTTGGAAGATTTCTTGAAGCACCACCCCGCCAAGTTTGATGGCAAGTCGAGTCCCGATCAGGCGGACCAGTGGATGAAGGATATGGAGCGCATCTTTGATGCCAAGAGGTGCCCCGATGAGAGCAAACTTGCTTTCACTGTCTACATGCTCACAGGAGATGCAAAGCATTGGTGGGCCAGTATGAGGCTAGTGATGGAGGAGAGGCATGAGAATATCACATGGGAAGCCTTCAAGAGAAGGTTTCTTTCAGAGTATTTTCCGGACAGCGTGAGATACGCTAAGGAGGTAGAGTTCCTCCAGCTGACACAGGGGAACAAATCTGTAGCTGAGTACGCCGAGAGGTTTAAGCACCTGGGGCGTTTCTACACCATGCCGCTCGATGAGGAGTGGCGCTGTAGGAAGTTTGAGAATGGTCTTAGAGGAGACATCCGCTTGATGGTGGCCCCGCTGTCCATCAAGGACTTTGCGACCTTGGTGGAAAAGGCCAGGGTCATGGAGCGTATGAAGGTAGAGGTGGAAGCCCAGCAGCAGCCACATCAGAGAGTTAGCGGACCATCTGGGTCCAGGCCACGAGTTGAAGAGAAGAAGAAGCCTTATGCTAGGCCTCATCCACAGCCACAAGGGTCTAGAGGTTTTTCTTCCCCACCCAGCAGGATCCAGTGCCACCACTGCGGAGGACCGCATGTGAAGAGTTTCTGCCCACAACTATCTGGGTTTCGCAGATGCAACCATTGTGGCAGGGAGGGCCACTTTGGTAGAAATTGTCCCACTCTGAGGAGGACAGTTGCACGACCTTCACCACAGACTTCGAGCCAGACGTCTGGTCAGACTCAGCAGAGGAGAGGAGGCAACAGGCCTCAGGCTACAGGCAGAGTCTTTGCGATGACTGGGTCAGAGGCGGCATGTTCAGGTAACCTTGTGATTGGTTGTTGTGTGATATCTGGCAAGTCTTATTGGGTGCTTTTTGATTCAGGAGCGACACACTCATTTGTGTCAGAGTCTTGTGTGCGGGTGTTGGGTCTGCCGGTGTGTGAGCTACCGTTTGACCTCGTGGTATCTATCCCGACATCTGGGTTGGTTAGGACTTTTTCTGTGTGTGCTAGATGTCCAGTTGAGGTAGAGGGACGCGTATACAAAGTCAATCTCATATGCCTTCCTCTACAAGGACTAGATGTGATCTTGGGAATGGATTGGCTCTCTGCCAATCATGTTCTCATAGACTGTCGGGAGAAGAAGCTTTTGTTCTCCAACTCAGAGGAGCCTGAATTGCTGTCTTCCCATGGGGTTATAAAGGAAATTCAGAGCAGCGCACAGTGTTTTATGATCTTTGCCAGGATAGAGGTTGAGAAGGAAGAAAGGATCAATGTGATACCAGTGGTCAGGGACTTTGAGGATGTGTTCCCCGAAGAGGTACCAGGTTTACCCCCGAGGAGAGAGGTTGAGTTCTCCATAGACTTGGTACCGGGAGCTGGCCCTGTGTCGATAGCTCCTTACCGCATGGCCCCAGCGGAGTTGGTGGAGTTGAAGAAACAGATAGAGGGATTGCTAGAGAAACAGTTTATACGGCCGAGTGCTTCGTCGTGGGGAGCGCCTGTTCTGTTGGTAAAGAAGAAGGATGGCGGCTCGAGGTTGTGTGTGGATTATAGGCAGCTGAATAAGCTGACTATCAAAAACAAGTATCCTTTGCCGATAATAGATCATTTGATGGATCAGCTGCATGGGGCGTCGGTGTTCTCCAAGATTGATCTTCGGTCAGGTTATCATCAGATTCTGGTGAAGGCAGAAGATGTTGAGAAGACTGCTTTCAGATCCAGATACGGGCACTACGAGTATGTTGTCATGCCATTCGGTGTGACTAATGCCCCGGCTTTGTTCATGGACTACATGAACCGGATCTTCCGCCCGTTCTTAGATAAGTTTGTCGTGGTCTTCATAGACGACATTCTCATCTACTCCAGGACGCATGAGGAACATGCCGAGCATTTGAGGATAGTGTTTGGTATCTTGAGGGAGAGACAACTGTTTGCCAAGTTGTCAAAGTGTGACTTCTGGATGAGAGAGGTACAGTTCTTGGGGCACGTGATATCAGCTCAGGGTATAGCTGTAGATCCAACAAAGGTGGAGGCCGTGATACAGTGGGAGTGTCCCAAGTCAGTGACGGAGATTCGAAGCTTCGTGGGTTTAGCTGGCTACTACAGGAGATTTATAGAGGGATTCTCCAAGATAGTGGCACCCCTGACACAGCTAACCAGGAAGGACCAACTGTTTGCATGGACTGATAGGTGTGAGGAGAGCTTCAGGGAGCTTAAGCAGAGGTTGACGAGTGCTCCAGTGTTGGTAATCCCATATGTGAGTAAACCCTTTGAGGTTTACTGTGATGCCTCTCATCAGGGCCTGGGGTGTGTCTTGATGCAAGAGAGGAATGTGGTGGCTTATGCTTCAAGGCAGTTGAAGGTTCATGAGAAGAACTATCCTACTCATGATCTCGAGTTGGCAGCGGTGGTTTTTGCTTTAAAAATCTGGAGGCACTATTTGTATGGTGCACAGTTCCATGTGTTTAGCGACCACAAGAGTTTGAAGTACCTCTTTGATCAAAAAGAGTTGATTATGAGACAAAGGCGGTGAATGGAGTTTCTAAAGGACTACGACTTCGAACTTCTCTACCACCCAGGGAAGGCGAATGTGGTGGCAGACGCGCTGAGTAGGAAGACAATGCATGTGGCGCACTTGATGATAAAAGAGATGGAATTGCTAGAGAGCTTCAGAGACATGAAGTTACAGTTTGAGTTGGAACCAGAATTCATTAGGTGTAGCACCTTGGTTATATCTAGTGACTTTTTGGGCTTAATCAGGGAGAGGCAAGCAAAGGATGTTAGTCTACAGAAGGTAAAAGAACTACTGGGATCGGATCAGGCCAAGGAGTTTGCCTTGGGTAGGGATGGTGTGTTGAGGTTCAGAGGCAGAGTTTGTGTACCAGAGGATGTAGAGTTGAGGAAGTTGATCCTTGAGGAGGGACACAAGAGTCGTCTTAGTCTGCACCCTGGCATGACTAAGATGTACCAAGACCTCAAGGAGAACTTTTGGTGGCAGGGCATGAAAAAGGAAGTTGCACATTTTGTATCGGCCTGTTTGACTTGTCAAAAGGCTAAGGTGGAGCATCAGAAACCTGGAGGGACGCTCCAGCCCTTGGATATTCCGGTATGGAAGTGGGATAGCATAGCTATGGATTTTGTTACCCACTTGCCTCGCACTGTGAGAGGGCATGATGCTATATGGGTGGTGGTGGATCGGCTAATGAAGAGTGCTCACTTTTTGGCGGTGAATCTCAGAATGCCTATGGCCAAGTTGGCCCAGCTCTACATCCGGGAGATAGTGAGACTTCATGGGGTGCCTAGTAGCATAGTGTCTGACAGAGACCCCCGGTTCACTTTCAGGTTCTGGCAGACGCTGCAGGAGGCTATGGGCAGTAGGCTGAGGATGAGTTCTGCTTATCATCCTCAGACGGATGGCCAGTCAGAGAGGGTGATTCAGTCCTTGGAGGACTTGTTGAGGACTTGCATCTTGGACCACCTTGGCAGTTGGGATGAGGTGTTACCGCTGGTGGAGTTCACCTACAACAATAGTTACCAGGCGAGTATAGGGATGGCGCCTTATGAGACTTTGTATGGGAGGAGGTGTAGGACTCCCTTATGTTGGTACCAGGATGGTGAGTCAGTTTTGGTGGGACCTGAGTTGTTGCAACAAACCACAGAGAAGGTGCAGTTGGTGAGGGATAGGTTGCAAGCATCTCAGAGTCGGCAGAAAGCCTATACAGACCGAAGGAGGAGGCCCCTAGAGTTTGAGGCTGGGGAGCATGTGTTCTTGAGGGTGACCCGAACCACTGGTGTGGTGAGGGCTATCCGCTCAAGGAAGTTGTCTCCTAAGTTCTTGGGTCCGTATCAGATCTTGAGGAGGATAGGACCCGTGACTTATGAGATTGCATTGCCACCCCAGTTGGCTAATCTACACCCAGTCTTCCATGTCTCACAACTACGGAAGTATGTTTTTGACCCATCACATGTGTTGGAGGCGGAGGATGTGGAGGTAAGGGAGGATCTCCAAGTAGTGGTACAGCCCGTGGCTATAGAGGACCGCCAAGTGAAGGAGCGCAAGGGAAGAGCCACTAGTCTTGTGAAGGTCATCTGGGACCGGAGGACAGGAGACTCTACTTGGGAGCTAGAGGAGGAGATGAGGAGTTCATATCCAGATCTTTTCTGGTAAGTCTAATTTTTCGAGGACGAAAATTTTTTGTTGTTGGGGAGATATTGTAAGCCCCTTTTTCAGTGTTATAAAGTTTTGGGTCTGGCCTTTTCGGAGGTCCAAGGCCAGCCCTACAGTAGGACCCCTACACCCCACTCAGTTGCCTCATTTGCCTCTTGTCTCCCTTTTCAGAAACAGCAGCTTCCTCTTCCCCTCTGGTCCCCTACAAGGTGTCTTGTTAGGGCACAAGGTTATCCGTCTCAGAGCTAGCAAAAACCATCTCTTTTTCCAGGTAAGCTGAACCTTAGAGCCTCTAATCCATTCTTTCCCCTTTTCTCGCTGTTTAAGCATGTTGGTTAGTTAGGGTTCCGTTTATTTACCTCGTTCTATGCTGATTTCCATGTTTCAGCTCACTGCTCTAGCCCTTGGAGCTGAAATACTTCTTAGTTGCGGGTCTATTTCGTTTTAGCATCTAAGTAAGGTAAGGGGAGCTAAGTTTTTCGTCTCTTTTAAATGCATGTGCTTGTTTCCACTACTGTTATGCATGAAATGACTGAAGAATGCGTGTACTTGTGTAAGATGGAGTTAAAATGCTTGATGTGGTTGTTTCTGGAGTTGCATGCGCGGAACAGTGGGGGAGATCTGATATTCTCGCCCAAGCGAGCTCGTCTCGCCTAGGCGAGAATATCAGAGGCTCGCCTAAGGTTCTGCCTCGAACGCTCGCCTAGGCGACCAGTCCACGTTTTGAGCGACGCCCTGTCTCGCTCAGGCGAGGAGGTCTCGCCTAAGCGAGAATTCGTGAAAACCCCTGTTGCATATCTCGCCTGGGCGAGAATCCGCTGTTTCAGTGAGGCCAGCTTCTCGCTTGAGCGAGTTTGCGAATGTGTACTATGTTTTCTTGACTGTTTGGATGATTTGTTGCATGTATTGTTTAGATTATTCTTCCTAAATATGATGTACGTGAATATGCTTGGGTGTTTGGATTTTATGAACGAAATTGGCATGCTTAGTATGAGATTGATCATGGGTTTGGGGCTGCGTGATGTTTTAACATGAAAATTGGATGAATGACCAAAAGTGGTGGAAATTGCATGAGAAACATGATTCTGATTGTGAGTTAGGCGTAATTCCATGAGTCTCGTGGGGAAATCTCATGGTGGTGTGTAGTGTATATATTAAGATATGGATTCAAGTAAGGATTGCATCCCGAAGCTCTGAAAGGTCAATGAGTCTCAAGTAGAGCAAACTGACCCAAGTGGTAAGAGTAGCGGGAGGCCCTAGTCTCTGGCAGGATAATGGCCTTAGACGCTTAAAGGCTAACCTTGTGTGTGGTAGGGTGAAACCCATTGGCAATGGCTCTGCAGAGCAGTAGAGGCCACCACAAGTGCAAGCGTCCAGTGAATCCGATCTTAGTATATGTATCCGGATAATTGAGTCATAGGGTCCTGTTTGTTTGTATAACATGATTTTCTGTGCCTACAATGTTACATGTTTGTACTGATTATGTACTTGTCTATTATGCCATGATAAAATTCCTAATACGCTAGCTTACCCTTGCATTCCTGTTTATGTTCTTGTTATGTTCTCTCTTTTGCGATGATCACCCTTGGTGGGAGCAGATGGGAATGCTTCTGGAGGTAGGCCTGATGGTGGTAGCAGTGCAGCCTAGTGGGCCCGTTGATATGGCTTTCAAAGAAGTTCTCTGGCCCTAGTGCCTTGTAATTCCGTGCTCTTAGAGCATTTCTTTTGCACAATCGTTAAACTTTAGAATTGTTTTGTTTATGGTAGTGTTGTATGCCCAGGTTCCCCCTAAGTACTCCTATGCATGACTGTTAAAGTACATCCTTTACCTCTGGTTTCTTTTGTCAGCGTTGTTTCCAATTATTATAACTATGCGATGTTTTGTTTAGTAGATTAATCTATTTAAATGGGACGTTACATTATTTACTTAATAAAATTACTTGAATGTGTTTTACTAAATATTATTTTGATTTTTATAATTATGTTTTTGTATTAATATACTGGGCTCTTGTTAGGGGAGTATCGAATGGAGATTTCTCAATAGTTTTTCTTTAACTTGTATATTTTTTGTGGGCAATTTTTTTATAATTATTTCCAATTATTTAATTTTTAATCAACTCTTCCCAAATTTATGATATCGGTTTATCTTTTTAGGTTCAATACAAAATTATAAATTTTATAACTACATGTTATACTGTTCAAAACAATTATTTTACAAAAATTCCAACTTAAAAAAATAGTATGAAAAGGAAACTGTATCATGATTTTTTTGTTCAAATATTATGGGATGTTACTAGAAAGTACAAAAGTGCAATAAGATAATTGATGTCCCAAAATATATATTTAAACACAGTCTTACATGTTGCCCAAGATAATATTTTACTCATTAATTCATATTTCACATGTTGATCACTTTCACTCTTAAAGGAATGTATAAAATTGATTTAAATCGATTTACTTTAAAAAACAGATTTAATATGTTTGTATAATAATACTTTATTATTATTCAATTCATTGTAGTGTTGTTATCGTAAAATGTGTACACAGTTTAATTGTATCTAATGTAAGATTTGATATATTGCACTAAAAAATTGGATTAACGTGGGGTTTTTTTTGATAAAACTGGTTAACAGATCAACTTATTTATTTATAAGTATTTGGTAAATTAGTCTATATTAAAAATAACTAAATTATTATTAAACCAAACCTATTAGTAAATTTGTGTTAATAAACTTTGTTGTTTATTTATTTTAATTTAAACTATTGATATATTGAATTTTTATTGTATATGTTTTTAAAAGTTATATAATCATCGGATGAGACATTACTTGAATTTGTAATCTTAACTTTCTTTTTCTTCATTTGAACTAAAAAAAATAAAAAATCATATCAATAAATACTAAAAATAGTATAATATTTAATTTGTTTCTATAAAATTGAAACAAGCGATTATAAGTAGAAAGAAATTAAAAATAAAGCACTTTGAAGTACTTACCAAACACACTTTTGAGTTGGTCAAATTAGTTTGACATACTGGTGTTACAAAAACACATTCTTTATTTTTCCACAACAATACATAAAACTAGTCTTAATATCCCACTAATACATAAAAACTCAGAAGAATCACAATTAAAATCTATTACTTAAATTTTCAATTGTATAAGTTTGTGATTGGGAAAAAATTCTATAATGCTACTTTAGTTCGGAATTTTACACGTTGATCTTTACTATAGTTTGTAACTTCAATTATAAATATCAAAATTACAAAATATTTATTTTTATCTTTAGATATGTATAAACTATCTTTCTAATTATTTAATAGGTTTAAAGAGAAAAAATATCTTATATGTATATACACTGAAAACAGAGAAATATAAATAACTTCATTAAAAAAACCAAAATTAATGGATTTAAATCACTAGAAAAAATTTATTGAAAAAATGATGTTGCCTTTATGGTATTCAAAACCATTAGGAAATAACTAAGGTTATAAACAGAAAGTAAGTGGATTGCAAATTGCTGGAATACTCCTATTTAGAATTTAGTGTTTAATTAACATTTTTTTTCTAGATTGATTATAATGGTTAGATATCATAAATCTATTTGTGTTTGTCAAAATTACTTATTTAAAAGTGTCAAAATTACTCATATTTGTTAAATGAAATAAATTTAAATTAACACATATTTTTCCTTTTTTCTCATTTAACTGTGATAATATCTATTATTTTATAGTAATTCATCATATTTAATAGATAAAAAAATTCATTTTAAAAAGATGAGTGAGGTGCAAAATTCAACTCCAAACTTGGTCTTACTTCTGCAAATGGGTTCACTTGTTGAGAGCTTTATTGAATGTTTTTTTTTTTTTCCTGATTGAGCAGCTCACAGAAAAGATTAAAGTAGCTGGAATTGCCCTTTGTTTTTGTGGATTATTAGATAAATAAATAGGAGTTCATCTAAAATTAAATATTCAAAAATGAAATTTCAATTTTAACATTTGTTTTACAGTTACCTTAAAGAGATGTGTTTTTTTAAAAGAAACATATTATCACTTGGATTCTAAATAAAGAAAAAAGAATTGAACTTTATGAAATTTCATCCTATTTATCAATAGACATTAAATTTTAATTTTCTGTTAATGGGCCTTTAAATTCTATCTCGCTTGTATATAAGCAAATTTAAATTCAATTTCATTCTAATTGTGTAACATCCCATTTAATAGTTTTTTTTCATACTATCAAATAAAACATTATATTATGATCAAACATAGCAGATAGTAGGAGCAAACATACAGACGTAGAATGAACAGATCTAGTACAGTCCTCCACACTAATACATCTATGAACTCATATACATCAGGTAAGAGTGGGTAGAAGGGATGCTAGACTACACCCAAGACCTCAAAATGTACAATAAAAGTCTAACTATAGTGGCACTCCTTGCCAAACTCCAGCTTCTGCTCAAGAGGAAGCGTCTCCATCCGGTTTCAGCTCTGCTCCCACCAAACATAGGTGATCATTACAAAGGGGTAATATGCAATAGCAGGCACACAACAAGAAGGGTAAGCTAACTGAAAGGAACAAATATCAACACACTTCGCAATTTAAGATGTCATTTATAGCATGTAATTCAATCAAAAATCCTATACTCGATATCCGGATTGTGTAAGTGACGTTGGAGCTCTTGGTGGCTTGCACCTGTAACGGTTCCCAGACTCTGCAGAGTCTGGACACATGGAGTATTCACCCGACCGTTCCCAGGGTAAGTCCCCTCCACGTCTAAGACTTGATC
>Ga0214544_1012674_pt1 | contig 10782 bp, 13 predicted proteins | sample CNSS3metaG_FD_160074 | JGI IMG/M metagenome (GOLD analysis project Ga0214544, IMG submission 160074) | Root nodule microbial communities from cowpea collected in UCLA plant growth center, Los Angeles, California, USA - CNSS3 | ecosystem: Host-associated > Plants > Roots > Nodule | place: USA...
ACACACACACACACATATATATATATATATATATATATATATATATATATATATATATATAAATATGACATAGTTATATATATATCACACAATCACACCAAAGGAATTCCTTCCTTTGATTTCATACCACATGACCATAACCATGTTAATCGTGTTCTACGTCTTCTAGTGATTACCTCAAGATGTCTTACTGTCATACCTATCGGCCACAATCGATAGAGCACATGCGGGAAACCATGCTATGGATCATACACCATAAAGCCAGGTGGAGTTCCTATATACGAACATAGTTTGTAATGCCCCAAGACTACCAAACTCGTCAGCTAATTACTGAGGAGGGTAATCTTTCTGACCCATTCGTATTGGCCACAACCAGCACACTCACACCAGCAACACTCGCCGACCCGAGCTCAACTCATGGGTTCCTCGTATTCATCTGCCATCCCGAGCTTAACTCGAGGGATGCCATTCCGAGCTCAACTCGAGGAATGCCACGTGCTTAACCCCTATCCCGAGCTCAACTCAAGGGATACATTTTGAGCCACCATTCAAGGAACACCAGCAAGCCGGTCTTTAAGGCTTCACTAAAGCTTTGTAGATCACGCACGTCGAGATTAAGAACACCAATACCGCTGTAGTACAATCACCTGGCAGGGGACACGTACCGCCAGGTGCTGCCCACTTCCAGACCGCCTAGAGGGTGTGATGGGTCGAACCTTTGCTCACATTAAATATTTAATTTTGAGAATTTAATATTATTTTTGCACTAAAAAGTGATATTAGTTGCATTATATATGTTTGGATAATCTTAAGTTTAATAATGCAACTAGAATTTAATTTAGCTCCTTAAGGGTGTAAAGAGTGTATATTAATGTCATAAAATAAGTTCCAAAAATCAGAATTTTGGAGAGGAATAGCTCAGGTGCTAAATGCACCCTCAATTTTCATGTTTACACCCCCTTTCTGCAATTGGGCTATCTATTTCTGGAAAGGGACATTTCTGGAGCTAACTACACCTCTAGTTTTCATGTTTACACCTTGGACTTTCTATTTTTGAAAAGGGATATTTTTGGGGCTAACTGCACCTATAGTTTTCATGTTTACACCCCTTTCTACAATTGGACTTTTTAAATTTGTTCTACACCCTTCTTTTTACTAATTTGCACCCCTAATATCACTTAAACTCTAGTCCACTAGATTACGCCACGTGGCAATCCTCCACTCACTAAAATAACCAATTAAAGCTTGCCAAGTCCTCAATCCCCCACTCACTAAAATAACCACTCACAATTTGCCACATCATCAATCCTCCACTAACTCAAATCACCAATCAAAGTTTGCCACGTCATCATTTCCTTCCCAACACAAACCCTAACCCTAATTTCTCATCTCTCCCACCATCTCCATTCCGCATCCGTCGCACTTTACGACAGTCATTACCACACCGCCGTTGACTCGCCTCCTTCGTGCCTCTAACTCGCCAGAATAGTCCGCGCAGCTCCGACAACACCAACACTCATGCCGCCACCATCCTTTCGCGCGAATCTGCCATGCTCCACGCAAAAAATGCAGTCACCACTGTCGTGCTCGCTCTGGAACCACCACCGTTGCACCGTCAGAGCGCCTCTATTCTGCACAGCTTCGGGTCTGCACGCGTCACGACCTCCTTTGAACCCGCACTCCATCAACTCGACAGCCACCACAACAACCACCATGAACTCGCTGAACCACTCGTGAAGCCACCACCAACCTTCGTTGCTCTCCCTCACTGTGAGGGAAACCAAGATCTGTGATGCAACGCAGAGCCTCCACCATTCGTGGACCTTTGATCTACGGCCATAAACACCACCGCTGCCACTACGATGCATGCCTCGCGTCGTCCGCACACAACAGCAGCGAAATGCGCCGCCGAACACGTCCTCCATCGGAAAAATAATGGCCACCCTCGAATCTGCGAAACACACCTTGCGGCAAACCTCACGACAGCCAAACCCTAATTGCGAAAAGGAAATCTGATTTTAGAGAGAGAGAGAGAGAGAGACTGCTCTGACACGTGATAGCCTCTCACTAGACAGTCAAAGAGTCAAAACTGGTCAACCAGTCAACTCTGGGCAAGGATTTGGTAAACAGTGGTCAATTGCCTATTTTACGCTATATTTGGTAGGTGGTTCCTCTGCAGGAACCCTAAATGGCCTAGACAGGAAAGAATCGTCTGGCGGCAGTTCATCACCGACCAGACTATTTGTGGAAATTTCCAGAAACACTAAATTAAATGGAAATAAAATATTAAGCATGCTCATACCAAATTTAGCATGCCAATCAAACTTAAAATAATTAACGCATAAAGCTACTATATTTAGCATGCGAATCATATTTAAAATAAAGTTAATGCATAAGGTTACTTTATTTAGCATGCGAATCAGATTTAAAAGAAAGTTAACGCGTAAGGTTACTCTATTTAGCATGCGAATCAGATTTAAAATAAAGTTAACGCGTAATGTTACTCTATTTAGCATGCAAATCAGATTTAAAATAAAGTTAACGCATAAGGTTACTATATTTAGCATGCCCATCAAACTTAAAATAAAATTAACGCGTAAAGCTCCCCTAACCTAGTTTCCTTTCTTAAAACGCAAATGCTAGAGCTCCCCCTTTGATCACCAATGGTCTCCTTAGCACCACCATTCAAAGTCACTTATGGACTATTTTCCCAACCTCCCTTGGCTGCTCATTCATCTAGGGTTTTCTCCACCCTTTCATCTTCATGCCAAAACTAATTTTAGCAAAAAGGAAGTTTAATTTAGAATTACCAAGGTTCGAACCCATAACCTTGCCAATGCCAATTCAAAGCACAACCATTCAACCAATTCATGCTTCGTTATATTTAATATAATTCTATGATTATATTATCACTTAACATGATCAAGCATATTATTAAAAATTAGTGTAAATACAGGCACTATCGTGCTTGTGTGTATACATTTTTTAAATATGCGTTATATTATATTAGTAGGTGATAATACTGTAACACACAATTGACATACACAGGACTTGAACCCAAGTCCTCTCACACAATCAAGTACTCTCACACAATCAAGTACTCTCAACCATTTAAGCTAGTACTTTTCCACGTCATATGAATCAATAATTAATGCCTTAAAGGCTCCCACTACCCACATTTATTAATTAATGAATTATTTAATTATTTAATTTTCACAGGTCTTACAAGGGAGGTTCGTATGTTCGGTGCTCACACTTGAAGGCTGCTACAAGCGGGGAGGTTCGTAGTTGTTGGATCACGTGTATTGGACTATAGGCGAGGAGGTCCGTAGAGTTGGACTACAAGCGGGGAGGTCCGTAGAGGTAGGACCACGAGTGGGCAGGTTCGTAGGAACATATATATCCAGTGTCCATGGTCAAGAAATTGTGGGTTGGAAACCGTAGGGCAGTAAGGCTACTTGGTTAAGCATTAGCTGAAATAAAGTAATTTAGGGTGAACTTCTATGTATTAAATTATAAGTTTATATTGTTACATGAGCTCACCTTTTCTATGTGTGTTTGGCGATGATCATATAATTCGTTACACAGGAGCATCTGTTGTTTCAGGTGGACCTAATGATGCTTAAAGCTGGAGAGGGGTTAGCTTGGGAAGTTTTATAGACTATATTTGACTATTTTGTAAACATTTAGTTGATCATTTTTTAATTATGTAAACATTGAGTTTATTTTATGGTTTTGAATTTCGAGACATTTTAGTAAGGTTTTAATTTTTCCACATTTTGGGAAATAACTTTGAATAATAAGGACATATTTAATATTATTTTACTTTATTTTATTTGAATTAGTAATATCCGATCGGGATGTTACACAACACAAGCTCAACAAAAGGCATGCCAAATGAATGGAATTTCTAGAACAATTTCCATACATTATCAAATACAAGAAAGCAAAAAACCAATGTTGTGGCTGATACACTTTCAAGAAGATATACTCTTCTAGCCACCTTAGGTTCTCAAATTCTTTGCTTTTACAATGTTTTTGAATTGTATCTTCAAGATCCATATTTTTTGCCTATTTACAAGTCTTGTGAATAAAAAAAGTCCCAATGAGGTTTCTATGTGAACAATGGGTATTTGTTTAAATAAGGAAGAATTTGTATTCCTCATGGTTCGCATAGAAAACTTCTTATCCAAAAAATGCATGAAGGGGGACTTATGGGACACTTTAGGGTTGCTAAAACTTTAGCCATGCTTAAAGGAAAAATTTTGTTGGCCCCATAAGAGGAAAGAGGTCAAAAGACATTGCTCTAGTTGCATCACATATTTACATGTCAAATCTACTACAATACCTTCTGACCTTTATACTCCTTTGCCTATTGCTTCTGTAGCACCCCAAATTTAAAAATGTCACGAGAAACTATCATTGCTCTTTTTATTTAAAAGTAAAACGATTATATCACAAAAAGGCACTTAAAAACACATTATAATTTAAATGTAAATAGGTAGTCCAAAACTTCCATTGATAATATATTTAAAAAACAAAGTTCTCATTAAATACTAGAAAACAAAAGAAATATTCATAGTCTTCACTGTTTGATTGAAATCAACTAAAGAAATAATAAACCCCCGAGTCCATTCCATTCTCTCTGCAATCTACTTTGTGTCAGAAACATCTACATTACCATCTACTCCCGTATAACGCACACGTTATACGATCATCGCACATGCAACAAACACACAAACAAACAAATAGGGGTAAGCTAATCATAAACAATGATATTCATAAGAGACATTCGTAAATAAAACATGTCCAATAATATTCAACGTCGCATTCAATTAACATAGAAACTTTATGATCACAATCCATCTTTGGTTTGAACACACAAACCCCAAATCTAAACAATCATACTAAACCAAACATAACATCACATTCATCTAGAATCTTTATTAAATTCCACCCAGAGCTTTCAAGTAAGGCAAAACACTCTCAACATGCAACACATGATAATTTCATATTGCCAACAAAGTACTCACCATCACCTGATGCATGGTAAATAAAATTTCATAGCATAAACCCATCAACTTTTCAAATAATACATTCATACAACGAACCAATGAGTGACATTCATTCAAACACAGTATAACATCACACACAAGAAATTATCCTCAAACCACCACTTAAACTACATAACCATGCAACCCATACAAACCAAGAAAAACCACTAATCACATAACCCATTTATTCACGTCACTCTCCCACCGTGAATCACAACCTTGCACACCTCATGCTTCAACATCCTCACTTGCATCTCTCTCTCTTGGAAAATAATTAATTCTTATAATTTTTATCCAATCCAACTTAACAACACATTGTGCAAATGATTTGGGATTTTAGAAATAAAATTGTAGCTTGTGTAAAACTCCAAAAATTATGTATTTATATTCAAATTAAAGATGATTGAATCAAGAATCAAATGCAACAATAACCAACTTAATTGATTAACTATAGAGAAATTTATGCACCAAACAAGCAACAAAGGTCAATGTTGTCAACAACCAAACTACAAGAACCTTGTGATAAAAATTGCTCTCACTACAGAGCTCTGATTCACGATTTGACCAGTCAAAGTCAAGAACTATGTGTTAAAGATCCGCTGTTAAACTCTCGGCTCGATCCAACGATTAACGAAGTAGGAACTTTCATTTTACAAAAAGTGTGCAGTGTAGGAAAATGGGTAGCGCCACACCATATGCTTTTAAGATGAAAACTTTGCAATTGGCATGAAAATAAAAGAAAACATGCACCATGGCTAAAAGGAAAAGAGAAGTCCTATAGAATTGAAAGAAAAGAAAGAAAACAAATTAATCTAATCAAGAACCCAAATCCTGTAGTACTTCACGTTAAAATTAAAAGGCTTCAAACACTAAATGTATGGATGCAAACAGAAATCAAGATTGCCCTACCACCAACCAAATAAGTATATTTCACACTTTTAATGCATTAGGTGAGCCCTCAAGAGAAGTGTTTCATGGTACAATGAAACTAAAAACCGTAGCAAGTAAAAATAAAACTAAACAGCCCTACCAATTTAGAATGATTATTCAAAAGAAATTTTTATCACTATTTGAAAAGAAATTCAAATCAACAATGTGCATAGAAATTGAAACAACACAGTTGCACCCAACCATTTGAATTCCACGCACTGCTCCATATAGCAAAAAAAAACGCATGGCAAGGTTTCAAAAAGGTTTCATTACTAAGCAAAGATAGAAGAAGGAAATATGGTCAACTTCATTCATCAAGCAACAAGAAAACAAGAGAAGAAAATAAGGTTGGCTTCCCCTACCTGGATTGCTTCTTTCCCTCTCCCGTAGCCTTCAACTCTCAATTTCTCTCCTCTTGTTTCTCTCCCTCTCCTCCTTCCAAAACCCTAACTTTTAACCTATATACCTTTCTCACTTCAAATCTTTTCTGTTAATATCCTTTGTTTTAAATTTAATTTTTCTTGGCTGTTATCATATTTTAAATCACAATTCAAAAGATAGAGGAAAAAAATAAAAAACAAAAGATAGAAGTTATATATATATATATCCCTTAAAGGAGAAAATTTGATTTTAAAACTAACACAGTAAAATTCAACCAACCAAGTTCGAACCTTGCACTTGAATACATGGCGCACAACTTCGACCACTGGGCTACATGCCATCACATGATATAACATGCATTATAAGTATTAAAACACTTATACCCCACAAACCATAATTCCTTAAATTAAATAGATAGCAACTTTAATCACTCATTTAAGTAAATAAAATACAACCATCACTTAAATCACTCAAATAATAATTATTCCACATTTTATAAATTTATAACCTAATTAAATTAAATAATTCAACAACATTAATCAAGCCATTAATTTTTCCCATGCGTTTCCCTTTAGTCTAATTTTTCGCGGGTCTTACAGCTACCACCCCTTGAGAGGACATAAGCACGAACTTTGTCCTAGGACTTTCAGGAACTTCTATGGGTGTTGATTCTATTTTTGTGGTGGTGGATCGTTTTTCTAAAATGGAACATTTTATACCATGCCACAAAGTAGATGATGCTAGCAATATTGCAAAGTTATTTTTCAAAGAAGTGGTTCGTCTTCATGGTCTACCCAAAACCGTTGTGTCTGATAGAGTACTAAGTTCCTTAGCCACTTTTAGAGGACTTTATGGTCAAGGCTAGGAACCAAACTATCTTTTCCTACTACTTGTCACCCAAAAATTGATGGGTAAACTGATGTAGTCAATAGATCTCTATCCACTTTGTCGAGGGTCATCCTTAAAGGCAAGCATAAATCTTGGGATGAGTATCTTCCTCATATTAAATTTGTATACAATCGTGTGGTTCATAGCACCACCAAGCTCTCTCCTTTTGAGGTTGTTTATGGTTTCAATCCTATCAAACCTCTAGATTTGATACCACTTCCTACTTTTTTTTATTTCATCCATAAAGAAGGGGTATCTAAACCTAAGTTCATAAAGGATTTACATGAAAATGTGTGAAACCAAATTCAAGCTCAAACTGAAAATGTTTTCAAATATCACAACAAAGGCAAGAGAGCTAGGAAAGGTTTCCACATTTGAGAAAATCCAAACTTAGTCCTCATGGTGATGGTTCATTTGAAATTAAAAAGGATCAATGATAATGCTTATCAATTGGACCTTCCTGCTGAGTATAGTGTTCACTACACATTCAATATCTCTTACTTGATTCCTTTTGTAGGTTTTGTGGATGATGATGAACATCAAGATTTAAGGACAAATCCTTTCCAAGGCGGAGGAGATGATGAGTCCACTTTAGGCCCAACCACGGGCCCACATGCACCTCAAGGCCCAATAACAAGAAGCATGTTAAGAAAGATTTAAATGGGCTTCTCTCAAGATGACCAAAATCATCATGGGCTTCAAATGTTATTCTCATAGGTCAAGGAAGATGTCAAAATATGAGAGGATGCATGTTGGAGCATTAGAGTAGACTTTAATTTTGGGGGACATGTTAGGCCATGCTTTATAAAATAAAAAGCCAAAGTATTATTGATTAGCCTTCAAATTGGGCTAATTCAAGCCTAATTCAAAGGCTTGGCCAAGAATGGAGAGCATGACTTACCACTTGGCACATGATCCTTCACTCCATTGCATCACGCAGATCTAAAGAAAGCTTCATCTCCAAGCCAAGTTTTGCATTTCATTTTATATTGGAATTGTGTTTCATCTTGGCCGGCCATCCTACTATAAATGGGGCCTTCCACCACTTGTATTGGGTTACTCTTTGCTTGGTAATAGAATTGATGTTGAGATCACTCCACAGTATTGCCTTTAGAGTTATTGCTAGACTAAGCTTCTACCTTAGCTCTTCTAGCCTCCTTCCCTATGATAGGTCTCCTTTTTAGAACTTCATCCTCACCGCACCATACCATAGCTACAAGAGCCTTCAAACTTGTCTCCATTTCCTTTATTCCGCTACATCTATGGAGCTCTCTTCTTCTAAGGATGTTGAATATTTAATCATACAACTATGGTGCATGCAAGATTTTTTATTATATTTCATATTTAAAACATGGAATTGGTACCTTTTAATTTATACCTAACTGTCTTCTTGTAGGTTCATGGACAAAGTCAATGTGGACCAAGGTAGATCTTCCGTCTATGGATTCACTGAACCTCAGACCATTCAACCTTCAGGAAACTCACATGACCACATCAAACTTTATTTGCAAACATGGATGGTTGAGTCAAATAGAGAGATCTACTTTGCGTCGTACATTGATGGGTAGGTGTTTTACTTGTAATATTTTATGAAGTATTATTAATTATTTTGACTAAGTACTTGTGATTGATGGACTTGAATCTTATATTTTCGGTTGCTGAAATCTTTTATCTTTTGATTTAATATCTCTCAAATAATTAACAGAATTAATCAGTTTCTAAAATATTGGGATATTTTCTCTATTTATAATTTGAGTTATATCAAAGATAATTAATTAAAATATTTAATTAATTATTCAACAACTTAATTTCTGTCTAATTTCCAATTTTGCCCCTCCTGTTTGACCATTTGACCAACTTTGACCAGAATTTGCCCAGAATTGACTGTTTTGACCATTTGATTGCCCCATGATAAGCTGAACTATGGTAGCACTCTCTTTTTTCCCAAAATTAGAGTTCCCTCCTCAATCATGGTTCGTGAATGATGGCTACGAGTCTTGTGCGATATCTTCGACTGTCAGGTGCAGCGTCTCGCGTATGCGTGCTAATAGAGGAGATGGTTGCTCCGATCTGTTGTTCATGCAGGATCTCTGCATGTTTGAGGTTCATGTGTTTTTCTACATGATGAGTTCAAATTTTTGCCCTCATTTAATATTTAAATTTGGGGATTTAATTGAATTTTCTGTGCTTAAAGATTGATTTAATTAGGATTTGTGATTATTGGATTTATTGAGTAAGTTTGGTAAAAGTGGCGTAAAAATTGATTTTAGTTGCATAAAATATTATTGGATATTCTAACGTTTGTTCATGCAGCTGAAATTTATTTTTGGTCAATTAATAGTGTGATTTTGAAATATTCAAAGTTACAAAATAAGTCCAAAATCAAGAAATTCTGGAAAAGAATAAATCAGGAGCTTAATGCACCCCCATATTTTATTTGCACACTCCTTCTAAATTGGACCACCAAAAACTTGTTCTGCACCCCCAGTTTTCACTAAGTTGCACCCCTCCTACCACTTAAACTTCACTCAACCAGATCATGCCATGTGGCAATCCCTACCTTTTAATATTAGCCAACCATAAGCTGCCACGTGTCATAATCCTCCACTCACCAAATTGACCACTCAGATCTTGCCACGTCATCATCTCCTTCATCTCACACATGAAACCCTAACCCTAATTTCCCTTCCACCCTCCACGGCAGCCGCCGCCGCCAATCTCGCCGGCCACCGCAGTTACACCATCTCCATCTTGTTCCGTCACGCCACCACCACAGTTCACGCACTACGCCGGCAGCCACTGTTCCGTCACCACCTTCACGCCGGAAAACGCAGGAGCAAAACCAGCGGCAACAACAACCAGAACAGCCTTCCATTGCAGATCTGCACCTTGCGCCACCATCTTCCTCACCGTTTCGCGTCGCACACCGCCAGTGCAAACCTGCGCATCCTCGCTGGCCACCACCAACCTCTGCAGCGCCAGCTCCGCACACCACGGCGCAGCTATGGCAACCACCGCAACTCCGTCGCACACCGTTCACGCATCCAGCCTCCATCATCTCTGCACCTCACGCACTCTATAGCAGCGCCACCATCGTTTTCCATCTTCACAGCAGCGAAAGAACCACGATCACCAGATTACAGATCTGCAGCAGCCACCATTCGCGCACACCGTTGGCCACCATAAACGTTGCTGGAGCGAAACCACCATTCAGACCCGTCGGACCACCATGAACCACCGCGCCGTCACCTGCGCAGCCAAGGGAGGAAGGAGGAAGGAGCAGAAAACCCTAATTCTGGAGAGAGAGTACTCTGCGCCACGTGTCAGCATCTGATAGGACAGTCAAACTGGTCAACTCTGGTCAACTGGTCAACTCTGGTCAACTGGTCAAAGTTAGCAGTTAACTCTGGTCAAAACTGCAAATATGGTTAAATAAGAGGGGCAGAATTGGAAATTGGACAGGAATTAAGTTGCTAATTAATTAAATAAAAATAAAAGATTTTAGCAACTGACAGATAAAGCCCAAAGT
>Ga0214544_1012676_pt1 | contig 10777 bp, 10 predicted proteins | sample CNSS3metaG_FD_160074 | JGI IMG/M metagenome (GOLD analysis project Ga0214544, IMG submission 160074) | Root nodule microbial communities from cowpea collected in UCLA plant growth center, Los Angeles, California, USA - CNSS3 | ecosystem: Host-associated > Plants > Roots > Nodule | place: USA...
TGTCATAGTAGTTTTCTTTTCTTGAAACTCTTGGGATGTTGTCGCCAAATCACTTGTCTTGCATTTGAAAGGTTTTGAACAAGTTTTTAAAAGTGTTTGCTTCACTCCTTTGGTGGATTTTGAGTGCTAGCCTTGCCTTGTTACTTTGGGAGTGTGATCTAAACACATGGGTTGCATTTTGGGTTGGATTTGGTCTCGATTTTCATGTTGTCTAACCCCTAATCCATTTATTTTGTCTCGGATTTGAGTGTTTTTGTTTTAGGAATCATGGCAAGTTCATCAAATGCACCTACACCAAACAAAAACAATACATTGATGAGATTGCTTCGGGATTTGGAGTTGTCTAGGAAGGAGGCCTTTGAACAATTGAGAAAGGACAATGAGCAAAGTGACCTAAGAATCCAAGAGTACATTCAAAGGCTTGAAGCTAAGGAGCAAGAAAGAGAGGCTAGGAAAAGAGGGCATTCTAGGCGCAAACCATCACAATAGAAGCAAACTCCAAGATTCCTAAGTTCAAAGGAGAAAATGACCCAAACATCTACATTGAGTGGGAACAAAAAGTGGACCAAATTTTTACCATTCATGTAGTTAGTCATCAAAAGCAAGTAGATTTGGTAGTTTTAGAGTTTGAGGATTATGCCATGACTTGGTGGCATGAATTATGTATGGACAATATTAACCAAGAGTCACTCGCGACTTCTTGGAGGGACCTTAAAAATTTGATGCGTGCTAGATTTGTTCCTTCCTACTATAGGAGGGAGACTCTTTTGAAGCTCAAAAGGCTTCAACAAGGGTCCATGTGTGTGGATGAATATTACAAGTTAATGGAAAATAGGAAAGCTAAGTGTAACAACCTAAACAAAGTGTGGAAACCTTAACTTATGATGTAAGAGAGAGAGAGAGAGAGAAAGTGTAAAAAGTTAGTCAGATGCTGGACTTTTAAATCTGATACCAGTTGGATGCGGAGCTTTCATGCAGATGCAAGTCGGATGTTGCACTTTAGTAGAAAATAAACATATTGGTGCCAGTCAGATGCTAGGCTTTCAGGCAGATGCTAGTCGGATGCTGGACTTTAGCAGAAAATAAACATGTTGGTGCCAGTTGAATGCTGGGCTTTCCTAGTGGGTGCTAGTCGAATGTTGGACTTTAGCAAAAAAATAAACATGTTGGTGCCATTCGGATGTTGGGCTTTTAATGTAGGTGCTAGTTGGATGTTGGAATTTAGCAGAAAATAAACATGTTGATGCTAGTCGGATGCTGGGCTTTCAATGTAGGTGCCAGTCGGATGTTGGACTTTAGCAGAAAATAAACATGTTGGTGCCAGTCGGATGCTGGGCTTTCAATGTAGGTGTCAGTCGGATGTTGGACTTTAGTAGAAAATAAACATGTTAGTGCCAGTCGGATGCTAGGCTTTCAATGTAGGTGCTAGTCGGATGCTGGACTTTAATGCAGATGCTAGTCGGATGCTGGACTTTAGTAGAAAATAAACATGTTGGTGCCAGTCGGATGCTAGACTTTAATGCAGATGCCAGTCAAATGCTGGAATTTAGCATAAACTAAACATGTTAGTGCCAATCGGATGCTGGACTTTTAATGTAGGTGCCAGTTGGATGCTGGAATATAGCAGAAAATAAACATGTTGGTGACAACCGGATACTGGGCTTTCAAAGAGGGTGCCAGTCGGAGGCTGGACTTGCAGATGCCAGTCTGATGCTGCACTTTAATGCAGATGCCAGTCGGATGCTGGACTTTAGCAGAAAATAAACATATTGGTGCTAGTCGGATATTGGGCTTTCATAGTGGGTGCTAGTCGGATGTTGGACTTTAGCAGAAAATAAACATGTTGGTGTCAAACGGATGATGGGCTTTCAATGTAGGTGCCAGTCAGGTGGTAGCCTTTAGCAGAAAATAAACATGTTGGTGCCAGTCGGATGCTGGGCTCTCAGTGTAGGTGTCAGTCGGATGTTGTACTTCAGCAGAAAATAAACAGGTTGGTGCCAGTCGAATGCTAGGCTTTCAATGTAGGTGTCAGTGGGATGCTGGACTTTAATGTAGATGCCAGTGGGATGTTGGACTTTAACAGAAAATAAACATGTTGGTGCCAGTCGGATGTTGGACTTTAATGCAGATGCCAGTCAAATGCTAGACTTTAGTAGAAAGTAAACATGTTGGTGCCACTCGAATGCTGGAATATAGTAGAAAATAAACATGTAGGCGCCAGTCGGATGCTGGGCTTTCAGAGCGGGTGCCAGTCGGAGGCTGGACTTACAGATGCCAGTCTGATGCTGCACTTTAATGCAGATGCTAGTCGGATGCTGGACTTTAGCAGAAAATAAACATATTGGTGCCAGTCGGATGTTAGGCTTTCATAGTGGGTGCCAGTCGGATGTTGGACTTTAGCAGAAAATAAACATGTTGGTGTTAGTTGGTTGTTGGGCTTTCATAGTGGGTGCCAGTGGGATGCTGGACTTTAATGCAGATGCCAGTGGGATGTTGAACTTTAGTAGAAAATAAACATGTTGGTGCCAGTCGGATGCTAGACTTTAATGCAGATGCTAGTCAAATGCTGGACTTTAGCAGAAAGTAAACATGTTGGTGCCAGTCGGATGCTGCACTTTTAATGTAGGTGCCAATCGGATGCTGGAATATAGCAGAAAATAAACATGTTGGTGCCAGTCGGATGCGGGGCTTTCAGAGGGGGTGCCAGTCGGAGGCTGGACTTGCAGATGCCAGTCTGATGCTGCACTTTAATGCAGATGCTAGTCGGATGCTGGACTTTAGAAGAAAATAAACATATTGGTGCCAGTTAGATGTTGGGCTTTCATAGTCGGTGCTAGTCAGATCCTTAACTTTAGCAGAAAATAAACATGCTGGTGTTAGTCAGTTGTTGGGCTTTCATAGTGGGTGCTAGTCGGATGCTGGACTTTAGCACAAAAATAAACATGTTGGTGCTAGTCGGATGCTGGGCTTTTAATGTAGGTGCTAGTAGGATGCTGGACTTTTAAAGCTAGTGCCAGTCGGATGCTGGACTTTAAATGCAAGTGCTAGTCAGATGCTGGACTTTAAAGGCAAGTGCCAGTCAGATGCGGGACTTTTAAAGCTGATGCCAGTTGGATGCTAGACTTTAAATGCAAGTAAAATTGTATAGACCAACACAAGCTAGGCTTTAACTAATAGTGAATGTATGAATGCCAATAAAAGTTGAGTTTTAGCGAAAAGGTCAACTAAAAACTAGAGTTTAACATAGAAATAAGCATGAATGGTTGATGAGGCCGTCATCACGCAAATTCGGTGGAATCTTACTCCAATAAATGGTGAATCACTTGAGCGGCCTCTAGACGACAATTTATTCGGTGGAAATCGACCCAAAGATGCAGCGAAAGACTCGGTTGAGTTCCAGTGGGGAACTCTTACTCAAACTCTCACTATTTTCGGAACCCTAGGAGGTAAACCCTCTACTAGGAAAGGTGAGCTCTGAAGAGAGGTAAAAACCACACTATATTCATCAAAGGTGAAGAATTACAAACAAATGGCTTGCTCTTTTATAGAGAGTAGGGCAGTCATGAAAGATGAATATTGTTCTAATGGCACAAAGGCCTAACCCTATAGAAAAGAGGGAAAACGTGATTACAACCTAACTAAAGGTAAGGGAGGCAGGAATGCGTGACATAGAGAACCCAAATAGAGTTGTGAAAAAGGAGAGGATTGGCAACGCGTGGGATGGTTTGGCTATACGTGAGGAATGCAGGAGCTTCCCTAGCGGATTGTTTCTTGAGACACGTGAGGAGGTGTTAGGGTTAGCTAGCGCTGTGCAACAAAGAAAAGGTGTGGGCTAGAGCTGTGTTCAAATGGAAGAAACCCTAGCAACAACTCTCGCGTGAGGCGTGATTTCTGAAAGTTAATGGGTTGCTTGAAGCGGTATCTCAGTCCATGTGGAGATGCGTTGCCATGTATTGGTGGAAATGGGCTTATTTGAGTTGAAGCCCACTTGCTTGCTTCATGCTCCAGTATCAGACCCAACAACTCCCCTTTCTTCATCCCATGCTAGGTGACGTATAATAGATGGTGGTAACGTGAAGAAATAGGGCTTCTTGGCCTAATACGTTGACAAATGAAAGTCTGTATGCTCTTCCATATCAACGATGTTGGTTTTGAAATATTCCTGACACAAGAAGACAATTAAAGATATCATAAGAATGGCCCAATAAAGGTGTAAGGCCCCAAAACAATTATTTATCTAAAAAAATAAAAGAAATTTAAAAAGAAATTTAAAGAAATGAGCCTAGCCAATGGCCCAAGCCATGAGGCCTTAGGGTTATATTCATCATCCCCTCCCTCTTGAAGATGATTTGTCCTCAGATCTAGAAGGTTGATTAAGACCCATAACATTAAAAGCTAGATTCCTCATGGATCAAAAATATATCTACAGTAGTCATCAAATAAGATTTCATTAAAATTTTGTATGCCATGCAGAGTATATTTTGTGAAGATACATGAAGATAGGCTTTTCTGTTTAAAAACATTTTCAATGAAGCCCATTTCACAAAAATAGTCATTTTCCGATTGACTTAATTGTAACTTAAAAGGTAACTCTAAATTAATTTTTGCAAATCTTTTGAGGAATATGGAATGATTGGTGAAGGTGGAAAAACAATTTTAGGGAGAACTAAGACAAAAGAATTAATGACAAATAGAGTTTAAGAATTGTATTACTCCCTTCTTTATGCAAGAAACTGTAGGATGTTGTATCTCTACTTCTCTAACCATGATTTCTTTTCTCTCAATCTCTTTCTCTTTTCTTTTAAACTTTTTCTCTTGTCTTACTTTCTCTTTTCTCTCTTTTTCCTCCTTCTCTTTTCTTTCTTTTTCCTCCTTCTCTTTTCTTTGTTGTTCCTCTTCTTCTCTCAATTCTTGTTCAAATTTCTCTCTTTCTTTCTGCTCTCTTCTCTGAATTCTTAATCTTTCTTTTTCTTCTAACTCCCTCATTTCTCTTAGAAGTATTGTGAGTTTTTCCTCCTTCCTCTTTGCTATCTCAATCTTTTTTTTCTCTATCTCACGATCAAAATCAAAGGAAGGTGGTATAAATGTTCTTCTCATGCATGCTCTCAACTCACTCCAATTTTGAATGGGAGATTTTCTTCCTTTTTCCACTCTAGACTGCCTATAATCCCACCACTCTCTTGCATGTACTACAAAACTAGAAATGCACAAAGTAAGAAAATAGTATTTACTATGTCTAAGATGGAATGAATGCACCAAATCATCTATTTCCCTCTCCCACGGTATGTATGATAATGCACTTATGTCCTCACCAAAGAAAGGGAATGTACTCTCATGTGTATAATGCAATTTATCCTTACAATGACTACCTAAATGCAATTGACTGTACGAATGAAAACTCATCTTGCCAAACACACTTATCAAACAAATTTTCACAAAGAAACTTTAGGAATTTCTAAAGAGAAAATAATGGAAAAGATTTCTAGAGATACTCCCAGGAATGGGAGGTGAGTCACATGGACAAGCTTAGGAACCAAGCCTTTCCTAGCCAGAGATCTCTAAATTTCTTTCACAAAATTTCTCAAGAAAAATTCAAAGCAAAACAGGTTGTAATAAACAATTGACAAAGTGTGTGAAGAGAGTGAAAACTTAAAGACCAAAACAAGGTCAACTAGGTGTTAAACACATTGCACCTAGATATCATAGAGACGTAAAACATAAATTTCAACATGCATAACACACACATAACCTGGACATGGAAAACATAAAGAACAAGAAAACATAAAAAAAACAAGAAAACATAAACTAGACGAAAAGTTTTCCTAAGTGAAGTAAAAAGCTATTACAAATAACTAAGGAATGGAATTGCAGTAATGCATTTTCCCATTCCAAAGCAAATGAACAGAAACTAAAAGAAGAAAATTACACCACAAAGTTCCATGATATCAAAACAGAAATAAAAAATAAATAAAAGTAAACTCGGGCTGCAGTTTCTTTGCTATTCTCCCTCTCGGCCAGCCCCCAAAAAAAATGTATCCATCAACTGTCTGCACTCCTTCTTTAAGTCCTAGTTCTCTCCTACAATTCCTCTCGAGTGGCCATTCAATTTGTTTGTCCTCATAGTTCCTCCTTCAGCTCTACCTTCAAGAAAAAGGTAATCACCTACAAAGTTGCCAAATTAGTGAGTTTCAAGCCAGATGAACCAAGATCACTCACGGTCTTCCACATAAGAATAACAAAGCAGAAAATCAAGAAAAGCTCAAATGGAAGAATTGAACAACATCAAGTGATAGAATTAAATGGACAAACTCAATTGAATAAGCAAGAAGGACAAGCAAGAAAAAAGCAAAGCAACAAAGGATAGCACACAAAGTAGAACCTAAGGAATGTGTCTAGAACAAGATTAACAAAACTAAAATCAAGAAGACACAAAACAAACAAGTTGAATCATACATGACAAGATAGATGTAGCTGGAATGAATATATATAGAATCAAAACTCAATGAAGCTCCCATACAAGCATAGTGAGCAAGTGAAGAAGGCTTCAAGAGTATTTAAAGGAGTTGTGAAATGCACTATCATTTTCTTTTCACTCAACAGGCCATCAATTTTCTTTTCTTTTCCAGATTTCTTTTTCTATTTATATCAGATCACAAGGCCATACAGTTACACACTGTTATATTTTGAAATAAATTTGCTACAATTCACAACTCAAAGTTCAAGTTCAATTTCATTCAGCTAACAAAATGCACAATCATGTTCAAAGCAAATGACTCAACCTAAAAAAATTTTGAAAGAGACTCAAGGAAAAATAGAGTGACTCTCGGCCAAGAATAGAATTAGGCAACAAAAGTTATGCATCAGATTCACAGTAGCATATTAAATCAGAAATGCATTGCAATACTGCAGACTTTGCATCCAAAAATCTGGCCACAAGTCAAATACACAATCAACTCAGTAAAACACAATGACATAGCCTAAACAGAACTAAAGCAAAAGCATACAGTTTTCAGAATGATACAGATAGTGTATGAGGTTTAATGTCACACTAAGTCAATCATATAAGATACTGAGTTGAAATGAAAAATAATGGCCAGCACAAGTAATGCAGAGGTATGAAATTGCAGTGATATGATAAGATCCACACTCTAGGCTAATCACAGAGCAACAAATTGTGATTAAGTAGACACTCAATTAAAACCAATGAAGTTGCCAATATCAACAAAGAGCATCATGATTTTACTTCAAATAATTAGGATATGAATATAGATAGAGCACACAAACATCAATCACAAGAAACCAGATTGACGCACAAGGTTATGCTAAGCACAAATAACCAGAAAAAAAAATGTGACTTAGCTTTCACACAAGGCAACAAAGATTCAACAGAAGCACTAAACACGATTGGAAATAATAAGCAATGAACTGTTGCAAACAAAGCAGCAGAGAGTCAGCCTATGTGTGGACCAAAACCAACTAGAATTCCACTGAAACTATTTGAACAGTTTGGCCAACACAGTCATTGGCAAGCACATGAATGGCAAAAACAACACAAGAAAACAACAAAAAGACAGCAGCAGCACGAATTAACATGAATCAGTGGGAAATGCACTGCAGAAAAATTGCTATTGATCTACTAGCAATTAAAGAACTCCAGAACATACACATGAAAGTACGCATTCGAATTAAAACATATACTGAACAATGACGAAACAATACACAAACATAAATTAGGTACACATCTATGGAATCAGCGACATACTAAGTAACTAACATGACCTAAGACAAAACACGATTCGGAAAAAATTAAAGCTAAGTAAGAAAACAAAATTAAACCTAAGACATGCAATGAGTGGCAGATTCAGAGAGCTAAACATGAAATCAACACGGTATTGATTCAGAAAACTCAGGACAATTAAACTTGAATCAATTTCAGCAAAAAACAATCACCACGGCACAGATTCAATCAGATAAAAACAAACTCAATCAGCGCATGAACAAGATGAAATCGAACAGAAAAGAAGAAACAAGAACAGAGATACTCATCTTTGAAGACCTCCATGCTCCAAGCTCAAAACCGGAGCTCTGATTACCACATGATGAGGCCGTCATCACGCAGATTCGGTGGAATCTTACTCCAATAGATGATGAATAACTTGAGCGGCCTCCAAACGACAATATATTTGGTGAAAATCGACACAAAGACACAGCGGAAGACTCGGTTGAGTTCTAGTGGGGAAATCTTACTCAAACTCTCACTATTTTCGGAACCCTAGGAGGTAAACCCTCTACTAGGAAAGGTGAGCTCTGAAGAGAGGTAAAAACCACACTATATTCATCAAAGCTGAAGAATTACAAACAAATGGCTTGCTCTTTTATAGAGAGAAGGGCGGCCGTGAAAGATGAATATTGTTCTAACGGCACAAAGGCCTAACCCTACAGAAAAGAGGGAAAACATGATTACAACCTAGCTAAAGGTAAGGGAGGCAGGAACACGTGACTCAGCGAACCCAAATAGAGTCGTGAAAAAGGAGAGGATTGGCAACGCGTGGGATGGTTTGGCTATACGTGAGGAACAAAGGAGCTTCCCTAGCGGATTGTTGCTTGAGACGCGTGAGGAGGTCTTAGGGTTAGCTAGCGTTGCGCAGCAAAGAAAAGGTGTGGGCTGGAGTGGTGTTCAAATGGAAGAAACCCTAGCAACAACTCTCGCGTGAGGCGTGATTTCTGAAAGTAAATGGATTGCTTGAAGCGGTATCTCGGTCCATATGGAGATGCGTTACCGTGTATTGGTGGAAATGGGCTGATTTGAGTTGAAGCCCTATTGCTTGCTTCATGGTCCCGTATCAGACCCAACAACTCCCCTTTCTTCATCCCATGCTATGTGACGCATAACAGATGGTGGTAACGTGAAGAAATTGGGCTTCTTGGCCCAATACGTACAAAAATTGCTAGAAAAGATTCTTTTATTTTAGGAGATGAAGAAGGCTAAAGGATTTTAGGAGACATGCATGTGAATATTTGGAAGAAAACATCACGCTCTTTCTCCTCAATTAAAACATTAGGCTAAGAAGAAACATGACATTCCAAGACATTATTATGTTTTTAACTTATCAATATTTTTTATTTTCATTTTTGTTTTATTATATTTTTTATCATAAATTTTATGATTTGAGAAAAAGGAATTAACCCAACATACAATTTTTATTATTTTTTATTTTACCTCTGTGACACCTTTTAGAACTCGATTCAACCAAGATCTTGTAGAAGTCATTTATACCAAAAATAGAGCTCTGAGTAGTCAAAATATATGACGTGAAATGTGTTCTATGAGACATAAGATTGATGGTATATATTGGCAACATTGGTATGATAGAAAGAAAGGCAACATATGACACTTGCCTATAAAGCAAATTCTAGCAAATCTTGAGAATCAGGGACTTCTTTCAAGCGTTATATTTCTTGAGCACATCAGAATTGACTGGAAAAGGTAATTCTTCTCCGTCCATTTTGGTAAGAATCAAAGCTCCCCCAGAAAATGACTTTTTTACCACAAAGGGCCCTTCACAATTTGGAGTCCATTTTCCTCTATGATTGTTTTGAACAGGCGAGACTAAAGCTCCCTTGTGAAAACCTTGAGGACAACCTTCGCTTTTTATGGCTCTCGATCTCTCTTCTAAGATCTCTAGCTTACTTATCGTACTGGCTTCTTTAGTTGCTATCCCTTGTACAAGAGTATTAGATGTAGGTTTCACTTGAGAATCCTCTCTTGTGGTTATATGCAAAACCTTTGCCTTCCTAGTAACTTGAGTTGCTTCAAGCTTATTTCCTTCTCCCTCACTAATTAAAGACATCTTGTCGGATGTATGAACATGAGTCTGAGTATGGCCTTATTAGCGTGATGAGCGGTAGGTATAGCTTGATTTTTACTACAATGACCTGGAGGAAGATCATGTAAGGGAAAGGGTTGCGCTTGGATTCCTCGTCGTTGTTGGTGTACACTATGTTTTGCCATACATACCAAAGGGTTAGCATGAGTTCTAGGATAGAATCTTGGAGGATAACAAAAGGTTTGCTTTTTGCTTTGAGAGGGAAAAGTTTTATTCATGGTCCTCAGATTTTTTAAGATCTCCAACATTTGTTTCACTTGGTCTTTTAATTGGTTTATATCAGCCTTCATTGCTGCTTGATCCTTTTTCCAATCTTCCATGATCTTTTGGTTAGCACGAGTCCTACAAGGGTGTCGTAGTGGTTTTGCCTTTATTTTCAATTTTTTATTTTTATATTAGAATATGAAGGAAAAAAAAGATGATTTTGTCGTTATTTTTATGTTTTTATTTTTATCTCAGGATATGAAGAGGAAAAAAAAATGAATGCAAAGTGACATGAAAATTCAAGATGTTATAAACTTTTAAAATTACCTATATGCATATGTACAGTGGATAAATATTAGGCATTATGTAAGAAAACATGAGAATGCAAGATGCTATTATGAATTTAGAAATTATGCCAATGTAAAGGGCCACCCATATGAATGCATGGTAAACATTATGGAATGTGAAATGTGAAAGCAAGGTGTTATAAATATGAAAAGGTATGTATGTACAAAGTATCATTCATGAATGAAGACAAAATGTGTAATGCATGTTTGTCCCTTAAGAGGCATTTATTCACCTAATGTTGATGTGAATGTCACACATTTTGAAAGTGGTTTGCATGACATGCAATTAACTGATGCAATGAGATGCTCGCCTTAAGAGGTACTTATTTACATGATAAG
>Ga0214544_1012677_pt1 | contig 10776 bp, 10 predicted proteins | sample CNSS3metaG_FD_160074 | JGI IMG/M metagenome (GOLD analysis project Ga0214544, IMG submission 160074) | Root nodule microbial communities from cowpea collected in UCLA plant growth center, Los Angeles, California, USA - CNSS3 | ecosystem: Host-associated > Plants > Roots > Nodule | place: USA...
ATGACAACAAATCCAAGATTATAAGCAACCCCTCTAACCCACTTAATCAAATCTTCACGTGTTGGGAAAATATCATCGGTTGTAAAATGAGATGTATAATCTTGTTCGCAGATATCATGAACAAAATTAGAAAAGTCCGACATGAGACTACAATTTAGTTGAGAATCCGCTTGAGAATCCAAGAAACTCAAATAACTAAATTGATGATCTTCCATAATGAACTATAATAAAAATAAAGTATTTTAATACGTAAATTACTCATTGAGGATAACCACATAATACATAAGAATATTAAAAAATAATGCAATTAAAAAAAATGCATAAAGAATGCAAGACGAATCACAGAAAAACAATGAATGCAACACTTACCAAGTATGAAACGAAATACCTATTCCGTTTCACAAACATATGAAACGGAATACCTATTCCGTTTCACAAACATATGAAACGGCTCCCCAGAACCCGTTTGACATAAAAGTACAGGCAACTTGGTGAAACGGGTTACAAATTCCGTGTCACATCTTTGAGAAACGGATTATGTAATCCGTTTGGAAAAAAAATTTGGTTTTTTGATGTTTGAGTGTTTCGTCCCGTCGCACAAAAGAACCATGCAAATATGGATTTCAACTCTATTTTTAAGACGAGGATAACACGTACATGCATGTCACCACCAATCTTATTCACGACTTCTTTTCATTAAACATTGTTGTCGGAACCGGAAATGGAATCAAGAAGAAAGAAATGGGGTGTGGGTGTAATTTTGAAGAGATTATGATGCAAAATTTATTTACAACTAAGGTTTAAAAGAATGAGGTGAGGGTGTAATTTTTTAATGAATGGGTGTAAGCAAAAAAACAAAATATATCAGAAACGGCATACTGTTTCCATTTCATAAATTTGTGAAAAGGATTCGGAAACGGCATACACTTTCCATTTCAAAAATTGTGAAAAGGATTCCTCTTCCCAGAGAAAAAGAAAATCCTTATTAAATTAACAAAGGTGACTTAGAGCATCCCAGAACCAGCTACGAACATGAGAGTAAGGTTTAAAATTAATGGGGTGGGGTGTAATTTTAGCATGGAAAAATCAAAATGCATGTGAAACGGATTACAGAATCCGTTTCACAGTATTATGAAACGGAATCTGTATTCCGTTTCCAAAAAAAATTGCAAATCTTTTTATGAAACGGATTACAGAATCCGTTTCATAATGCTGTGAAACGGATTCTGTAATCCGTTTCATAAAAAAATTTGCAATTTTTTTTGAAACGGATTACAGATTCCGTTTCATAATACTGTGAAACAGATTCTGTAATCCGTTTCATAAAAAAATTTGCAAATTTTTTTATGAAACAGAATACAGATTCCGTTTCACAGATTTATGAAACGGAATCTGTAATCCGTTTCGCATTATGATTTTTTTATGAAACGGCTTTTGTATTTCACACAAGTAAGCAAACAGAAAAAGAAAAAGTTTAACCTGGAAGGCTAACCTGATGGAAACTACCACTTAGAGAGAAAATAACGGAGTTACTTGCAACCACGTGCTTCAAAGAACGACACAACCTTCGATCACAAGATACACACAACGCAAAGTAAAGACAGTGAGTGAAGCGAGTGAGTGAGAGAATAAATAACATTCCTTAAAAAAGAATAAAGGAAAGTGATACAAACCAGGGACCACGAACCAGAGAGAATGAAGGAATGATAGAGAAATTCAAACTTTGAGGGACCACGAACACAGAGAATGAGAGAAAAATTTTAAATGAATGTTGGGGTGGAGAAGAAACGAAACGGAGCCGAAGAAATAACGTTTGGGGGTGCAGGAGTTGGTGACGCAGTAAATGAAATTTACTGCGTCCAACACACTTTCACCCACTCTCTCACTGGTAATCAATAAGGGTATGTGAGTCATTTTGGGGGGTACAAAAGAATCTTTTGGGGTGCAGGGAGAAGGCCCCCCAACCTAATGTGTTGCAACCCAATATTATTCTCGCGTAGGAAGCACAAGCTTTCAACCTTCACGCGTCTAACACTCCATTTCTGCTGCAACCAATCTCAAGTCTTTAATTGGGTCGAGACTCATCATCCAACAGCCAAGTTGAAGACCGCTCCAATATCTTTTCCCACACCTCCATGCGTTTCCAAGGTTATTCAATGTCATTGGGCTTAAGCCCAATCTGCAGCAACATTCACGCTCTCTTGCACTTACGAGGCAGCGGACCACACACAACGCTTATTTCCGCCTCAAACCCTTAGTTGTTAGGGTTCTTCTCATACTTCGCACCTTCACACCAGCCAATTTGCATTTGCACGGGTTTGACACCTTAGAGTTAGGGTTTATCTCTATTAAAGCTTCTGTTAAGATTTCAAACCCTAGCCTCTAGAGATCATATCACCGTTAGGATCCTGTTAGACGGTGTTTTCATTTCTTCTCTTCTGTTTTCTTTTTGGTTGCCTTCATCTATAAAAGGCAAGCTAAATGCTTTGTAATATTAGCTTTGATGAATGATAAATTCGGTTGAGATCACTCCCCTATTCATCAACTCACCCTAAACCCTAGATTAGGTTCTTACCTCTTCGGGTTGCCCGAAACCAGTGAGAAACCAAAGATATCTATGCGTAATCTTCAATTACTAAGTCTTCCGCTACGACCGATTGGAGAGGCTTTCTGGTGAGTACCGCGACGGAGGAGCCTTATCAAGTGGTATTCAAAGCCACTCATTCTTGGACCGTGCTGAGATAAGTGTTCTTCATCTAATCTCAGTCCTTTTTTAATTTTTGTTTTGATTTCATCTTGTTCATTATTGCTTGTGTTTGAGTTAACTTTCTTCAATTGAATCTGTGCTGAATTTTTCTCGCTGATATTGATTCAAATTCCTTGTTCTGATTGCCTTGGATCAATACTGATTATATCATGTCATAGCTCTCTGCTCATGCGCTACAATGCATGTCCGTAGGTTTATTTCAATTTTGTTTTACCTAGCTTTAAATTTTTCCGATCTATGTTTTGTCTTAGGAATTGTTTAGTTACTTTATATGTCACTGATTCCATAGAAGTTGTTCCTAAGATGTGTTTTGTTCATTGTTTTGTATTTGTTTTAGTCTCTATTCTGCTTTGAATGATTAGTTTCTATGTTTTGTGGAGTTCTTTAATTGCTATTAGATCACTAGCAATTTTCTGCAGTTCATGATTCTAGCTGTTTCATTTTAATTCGTGCTTGTTGTTCCATTCGCTGTTTCGCTTCCAAAATTGATCTATGTGCTTTTGAGTTTCTATGGCTGTTCTGCACTTTGAATTTGGTGGCCAATGATTGTTTCAGACCGAAGCACTTACTGCACATTCCATTACAACATATTCTGATTCATATAAGCATTTACATATGGAAATGCAAGTGTGATCATATGAATGCATAGGCTGTGTTTGCTATGTCTTGTGCAATTTTGTATTCTTTGATTGAGTCCATGTTCATACTTGATAAATGCTTTTTGGTGCTCTTACTGGCCTACTCTATTTGTTGAGTTTGCGCGTTGCATCAGTCTGTTTGAGCATTCACGGGTTTCATATTTTTTTTCTCTGCCATTCAGATTTGCTTTGATAAACTCATATTTAGATTTTGAAAATATTGCTTGGTTATTGGAGTTGTTTGAATCTGATTCCCAAACTGCATTTGTGTCTATTTGTTTTGAATACCAGTACTTCTATGTTTCTTCCTTTCCAGTACTGGTTTAGTATCTATTGCTTTGGTCATGGTGGAGTGAACATTGGATTCACTGTGAAACATTGGATTTGACTATATTAGTTTCAGTGCACCACATCTTTTCGTTGATTTTTGTTGCATTAATCTCCTCATGTCTTAGATTCAGTTCTACCATATCAATTTTGTATTACAGTTTCTGTTTTGGCAAGCTTCTGTTATCAGATTTTAACTGCCCTATTGCGCTTTGTTTCATTTTTGTGAAACTGTTTTGTTGAGTCTTATTGCACTACCAAAACCAGTTTCTTTGTTTGCCTTTTGCATTGTTTTTGAGTTGAATTAATTACTTATACTCTATCATATGCACTTGCTAGTTGAATTGGAATGGGAAAACTGAACTTGCTGTGACCTATGGCTTCAAATGCTAATAAGTCAAAACCACTTTGAGAGTTGAAAGAAAAGAAAAGAATCCCTGGAAAAAAGCAAATCTGCTTAGAAAAATCTGCCACAGAAAGTTATGGAATGAACTGAGTGTTTGTGTAAAAGTGGCCTAGTCACCATAACATATTTGTACTGTCCATTTCAACTCTGTTTGCATATGTTTCCATTCTTGATTCAACTTATATTTTTGAGTCTTTGTTTGCGTTTGGTTTTATTCATCTTATTCTAGACATATTCTTGAGGTTCTCTTTTGTGTGCCATCCTTTATTGCTTTTCCTTTTTCTTGCTTGTCTTGCTTACTTATTCCATTGAGTTTGTCATTCACTCTTTCACTTGATGTTGTCCAATTCTTCCATTTGAACTTTTCTTGCTTTTCTGCTTTATTATTCTTGTGTGGAAGAATGTGAGTGCTCTTGGTTCATTTTGCTTGCAACTAACTGATTTGGAAACTTTGTAGGTGATTTCCTTATCTTGAAGGTAGAGCTGAAGTGAAAGAGGAACTTTGAGGAAAAACAAAGTGAGTGGCTACCGAGAGGAAAAAGGAGTGAGCTAGGACTTCAAGAAGGAGTGCAAACACTTGAGGGATGTTCTTTTGGGGGGTTTAGGGTTTAGGGTTTAGGGTTTCTAAGCTTGTCCAAGAGACTCACCTTCTTTTCCTGGGAGTATTTCTAGACTATTTTCACTCCATTTTCTCTTTACGAATTCTTCAACTATCTTTTGTGAAATTTTTTTTTGGATAAATGTGTTTCAAAAATTGTTTGCAAAAATGAGTTTTTCATCTTCTAGCCATGTTCATTTAGATAGGCATAGTAGTGTGCATTTAGGTAGGCATAATAATAATGAGTTGCATCATACCATTCATAGTGTCATTCCATTCTTTGGGGAAGATATAGGGCCGATATCATTCAGAGATTGGATGTGGGATACTGAAAAATTGGTGAAACCATTGTTTAGTAAATATAATCAATTAGACATTCTTAGGCATGTTACTTCTAGATTTGTAGGACGTGCCTCTGAGTGGTGGCAAGAGAGGCAGTATATAGTGAAAAAGGGGAGAGAATCATGCATTAATACATTTTATGAATTGAAAGCATGCATGTGGAAACATTTCATTACCCCTTCATTTAAGATCACTAGAGAGCAACAAGCTAGGATAGAAGACTTCATTGACATAGGGGATGCATTCATCCAAAACATTGCTAAGTTTTCTAGACTAGAAAAAAATTTTAAGCACAATTTGGACTTGCTCTTGAGTGAACAAAGAGAGAGAAAAACATAAGAGAGAGCAAGCAAATCTTAAAAAGCTTTGAGAGTATGAAAAGAAGAGAGAAAAAGAAAATCTTGAGAAGCTTTGTGCTAAAAAAGAACAAGAGGAAAAAGAGATAAAAGAGAGGAAGAAAAGAGATGAGGAAGAAAAGACAAAAGAGGAGTCTCTTAGAAAGCCAAAGAAGAGAATGAGAGAAAATAATTAGAAGAAAGAGAGAAAATAAGACAAGAGCGTGACCTTGAAAGACAATCCAAAGTGGTAGAGTTAAAAAACGTTTCAAATGAAAAGAGGGAATTCATGGTTAGGGATTTGGTGTTCCATCCTTCACCAATTCCTTCCATTAAATCTCAATTTCCAAAGAGAGTTTTCCCATCTTTAAACTCTTCTCACTTTGTTATTAAATCTTTTGTTTTGATTCCTTCTCAAATTTTTTGTTCTCCATCTCATTCACTTATTTTATCCTTCTCAACATCTTGTGTCAAAACACATTTTGACTCTAAATTTCTTTTCAAAAATTATCTAAGTCAAAGTGTAAGACACTATTTTTGTGAAGTGGGCTGGATATCATCTTTCCCAAACTTTAAAAGCCCATTTTCACACATTTCTCAAGCAATTATACTACATTGTCATTATGATTTTAATGTCATTTTGTTTGATGACTATTGCAGATTTGTGTTTGATCCAGGTGGACCATTCAATTTAGTTGCTGTGAGCCTTTCTCCACCTTCTTGATCTGAGGACAGAGCCTTTTCAATAGGCTGTCCAATCTTTAAGTATTGGCAATGGGCTGCGACCCAATTCCAAAGGACACTTGCATGGCACTATCACGCATGAAGGCTTTAATTGGGTTTCAGACTGAATCTTGGGAAGTGGCCCAATTCTTCACGTGCATACCAACCTAATGTGTTGCAGCCCAATATTATTCTCGTGTAGGAAGCACAAGCTTTCAACCTTCACGCGTCCAACACTCCATTCATGCTGCAACCAATCTCAAATCTTTAATTGGGCCAAGACTCATCATCCAACAACCAAGTTGAAGACCACTTCAATATCTTTTTCCCACACCTCCATGCATTTCCAAGGTGATTCAATGTCATTGGGCTTAAGCCCAATCTGCAGCAACGTTCACGCTCTCCTGCACTTACGAGGCAGTAGACCACACACAACACTCATTTTCGCCTCAAACCCTTAGCTGTTAGGGTTCTTCTCATGCTTCGCACCTTCACACTAGCCAATCTACATCTGCATGGGTTTCACACCTTAGAGTTAGGGTTTATCTCTATTAAAGCTTCTGTTAAGATTTCAAACCCTAGCCTCTAGAGATCATATCACCGTTAGGATCCTGTTAGACGGTGTTTTCATTTCTTCTCTTCCGTTTTCTTGTTGGTTGCCTTCATCTATAAAAGGCAAACCAAATGCTTTGTAATATTAGCTTTGATGAATGATAAATTCGGTTGAGATCACTCCCCCATTCATCTGCTCACCCTAAACCCTAGATTAGGTTCTTACCTCTTCGGGTTGCCCCAAACCAGTGAGAAACCAGAGAGATCTGTGCGTAATGTTCATTTACTAAGTCTTCCGTTGCGATTTCCTCGCATTCCGCAAGATTGAATCAGTAGAACACCGATTGGAGAGGCTTTTCAGCGAGTACCGCGACGGAGGAGCCTAATCAAGCTCCCCTTACTCGGATTTCTTGCTCCAAAAGTATTCCTATAACCTTCCTTGTGCAACTTCAATCTATCCTTGCTTTCACAACTCTTCCTAGCAGACGTACCAAAAGCCTCCACTCTCCAACTCACTATTTCTTTTCTTTTCCTTCTCTTTTCAGCCTTAAAATAATTATAAAAAAATTAAAATACAAATTTTGGGGTTTTTAATTACCTTCAATAGGCATTAATTTGAAGGTTTCATGTCCATTCACATCTTGTAACTACTTGTCCTCTACTCTATAGAGACAACTAGGGTTTTTCGTGCCTCTCCCTAATGGTCGCCATGTTCCAACCACATAAAAACAATTATGTTCGTGCTAACAAGGTTTCGAACCCACGTCCATACCGTTATCAAAGAATGCACAACCAACAACCCAATTCATGTTTTGTGATAATTTCTACACATTTACACGTATCATGGTCAACATCTTATGAAAATAATAAAAACAATTAAATTAACACACTAATGACATCAACAAGACTCAAACCTAAGTCCTTTCATAATGACCAAGTCCTCTCAACTACGAGTTAATATTGTTCCTTGCATAACTCTCCACATTAAATGCCATAAAGATTCCTTTACCCGCCTTTATATTAAATAATTATTTATTTAATTATTTAATTTTTTCGGTCTTACATAATTAAAAAACAAGAATGACTATAGTCAATTGTTGCATGACTTTGAAGAATTGCATAGTGAAGTTAACAGAATTGTTTTCATAAACAATCGATTAAAAGTATTAAACAATTGGCTAGTAAATAGAGTTAATAAGCTAGAATTAGAATTAGCCGATTTAAAACATGATTTTGAAAACCTAGACATGATTTACAGTAATTCAACCTATTGTTGTGAAAATTAGCTGGCTTCAAAACCTTGTGAAAATTGCACTATTTTGAAAAGTCAATTTAAATACCTTTTAACAACTTGTGCAAAATTCATAAGAGGGAAAGAAAACCTAGAAGTTATTCTTGGTTCTCAAAATTTTGTTTTTTGAAAGGCTGGTCTAGGCTACAACCTTATTTTTGAAAAGAAAGCCAAGAAGTTTACTAGTTTATTTTCCAGAAGTGAGCCAAATGATATGCCATTCATTTCTTGCAATTATTGTATGAAGAAAGGCCATGTTTATAAGAACTATTATGCAAGGAAATATGATGTTTCTAAAGGGTTTATGAAATGGATACCAAAAGGATCAAGAGAGGTTTAACCATGTTGGACCCAATCTATCAAAGGGTACCATGTAATATTAACTTGTTTTACAGGTCATAAAACACGAAAAGAAAGACTTGTGGTAGCTAGATAATGGATGTTCAAGGCATATGATAGGTGACAAAAACCAAATTTGCAAAGTTGGAGTTGAAGGATGAATGTTTCGTGACTTATGGAGATAACATCAAAGGAAAAAAACTTGGAAATGGAATCATAAGCAATGAATCTTTATTCAACATAAAAAATGTGATGCTAGTTGAAGGATTGAAGCATAACTTGATAAGTATAAGCCAGCTTTATGATAAGGGATTTAAAGTTGTTTTTGAACCTAATCATTGTCTCATCTTTGATGCATGTGGTAGCATAATGTTAGTAGGGAAAAGAGCTTAATATGCATCATGCATCAAATAGCATACAATGTCTTCTTACAAAAGATGATGATACATGGTTATGGCATAGAAGGCTTTGTCATATTCATATGCATCGTTTGAATCGACTGAATAGAAAACAATTGGTTGAAGGTTTGCCAAAACTTAAGTTTGAGAAGGATAAAGTATGTGAAGCATGCCAAAAAGGGAAAGCAAACCAAGGTTTCTTTCAAACCTAAAAACTTTGTTTCAACTGAAAGGCATTTGTAATTGCTTCACATGGATCTATTTGGACCTTCACAAACCATGAGTCTTGGTGGAAACTTTTATGCATTAGTAATAATTGATGATTATTCTAGATTCAAATGGATATTATTTTTAGATGTCAAGAATGATACATTTCATGGTTTTAAAAGGCATGCTAAGGTTTTGGAAAATGAGAAGTGTTTTAAAATTGTTTCTTTAAGAAGTGATCATGGTGGATAATTTCAAAATGAAAAGTTTGAACATTTTTGTGAAAAACATGGTATTAAACACAACTCTTCAACTCCTAGAACTCCACAACAAAATGGAGTGGTTGAAAGAAAGAATAGATCTCTTAAGGAACTTGTTAGGACCATGTTAAATGAAACTTCATTACCAAGATACTTTTGGGCTAATGTAGTCAACACAGCTAGTTATGTTTTAAATTGTATACTGATTAGGCCTATTTTAAAGAAAACCCCTTATGAGTTTTTCAAAGGTAGAAGGCCTATTTTGACTCACCTAAAAGTGTCTGGCTGTACATGCTTCATTTTAAATAATGGCGAAGAACAACTTGGCAAGTTTGATGCTAAAACATATGAAGGTGTATTTCTTGGTTATGCTACAAATAGTCATGCATATAGGGTATATAATAAAGGGTTAATGATCATTGAAGAGTTTATGCATGTGGTATTTGATGAAACTAACTCTAAATTGTAAGATCAAGTGTTACAGAATGTAGATGATGTAGATAAAATCTTGAAGAAGCAATTTGGTACAAGAAATGAATTAACTGAAAAGGAAAAACAGTCAACTAAAACAATAGTTCACAACAACTTACCCAATGGGTAGATTGAACCTAAAGGGCTATCAACTGACAACATCATTGGTGATATTAGTCAGGGAGTTATCCACTAGATGCAAACTTACTCACTATGAACATGTTGTATTTCTATCTCAAATTGAACCTAAGAATGTGAATGATGCTTTAAATGATAGTAAGTGGGTTATTGTTATGCAAGATGAATTAAACCAATTCACTAGAAATGAAGTATGGTCTCTGGTTCCTAGAAATTATGAAATGAATGTAATTGCTACTAAATGGGTGATCAAAAATAAAATGGATGAAGATGGAAATATAATTAGAAACAAAGCTAGGCTAGTGGCTAAAGTATCAAGAGGAAGGCATTGATTTTGATGAAACATATGCACTTGTTGCTAGGCTAAAAGCTCTGAGATTACTATTAGCATATGCTTGCATGTGTAATTTTAAACTTTCTTAAATGGGCGTGAAAAGTGCATTCTTGAATTGTTTCTTAAATGAAGAAGTGTATGTATCACAACCTCTTGGCTTTGAAGATCACCTCTATCCTAATCATGTTTTCAAATTGAAAAAGGCCTTGTATGGTTTGAAACAAGCACCATGACAATGGTATGAAAGGCTAAGCAATTTTCTTTTGTCAAAAGGATATGCTAGATGTGTTGTTGATAAAACACTCTTAATTATAAAACATGAAAGTGATGTCATACTTGTTCAAGTATATGTTGATGCTATTATCTTTGGTTCAAAAGGATATGCTAGATGTGTTGTTGATAAATGATGAAGGATTGACCCCAACCAAGGATGAAGGCACATGCTTAAGAAGACTAAGCATGTTTAGAAAGGAAGTTCACTAATCCTTCATCCCTTTCATTTGTGTTTGTTATTTTTGATTCCCTAAGTTGACTTAGTTGAATCAACTTTAGTTGACTTGTTGACCTTTGACTAGGTTTGACTTGTTGACTTTAGTTGACTTGACTTAAGCCAACATGCTAATCTATGTTTATTTGCTTTGTAGGTTAAT
>Ga0214544_1012681_pt1 | contig 10769 bp, 7 predicted proteins | sample CNSS3metaG_FD_160074 | JGI IMG/M metagenome (GOLD analysis project Ga0214544, IMG submission 160074) | Root nodule microbial communities from cowpea collected in UCLA plant growth center, Los Angeles, California, USA - CNSS3 | ecosystem: Host-associated > Plants > Roots > Nodule | place: USA...
AATTATAATTATTTTTATAACATCAAATTACAAAATCATTCTCTTTTTTCGTCAAGGGTATTTTGGTAACTTTCTAATTCTATCTATTTTTACAATTTATTTTATTTATCACATCAATCAAATCTTTTACTAACTTTCATAAAATTTATCTCCAAATCTACTCACTTTAACCTCTAAATCCACTCAAAAAAACACAAAAATTCATCCACCCAAATCTACACAAATTCATCTTCACACTCTCCCCCATATCCATCTTATCAAACGAACACACCCTAAGGGTGTGTTCCTTTTTATGGACGGATATGGGGGAGAGTGTGAAGATGGATTTGTGTAGATTTAAGAGGATGAATATTTGTGTTTTTTTGAGTGGATTTGGAGGGTAAAGTGAGTGGATTTGGAGATAATTTTTATGAAAGTTAGTGAAAGATTTGATTGATGTGATAGATAAAATTATATGTTAAAATTGATATATTTATTACTTTACCATAATACCCTTTTGTAAAAAAAGATTAATTTTTGAAATGATGTTGTTGAATAAATTTTGAAATGAGTTATCTTTTGTCATAATAAATAAATAATTTTTTTTAAAGCTTAGAAAAAAAGAATTTTGAAAAAAAAAACACAATGAAAAAAAAAATTTATATATGCTGGGAGAAGAATATATTACACAAATAAATATATTATTTATTATTATTATTTTATTATATAACCGGTTACATCTTATATGTATAATAAAAATAATCATATATAATTATTAATAATATATATGTAAATTATAATTTAAGAATAATATCTTTTATAATATAAATATTTAAAATATTGTGAGAAGAAAAAGTTTTGAAACTGGTTAAAATCGTCAAAGTGTCTAATATTGTTACAAATCTTCACATTTTGAAAGGATAAAAATTTTGTGAAATCTCGCAAATCCATCCGTGCACATGCTTTTAAATCATCAGAAACGAACATGAAAATTTTATAAATTCATCCGCGCAAATCAGCGGATTTATACAATCTGCGCAAACGAACACTGCCTAAAACAACTATATAGGTATTTGAGCAAACAATTATTTTAAATTTCTTTCTAGTTACCGAATAGACTTGCATTGTCTTTTCAAATTTACTTAGAGAGAAGGTTGAGACCTGAACATTTTTAAGCACATTACCTATCAATCTAAGTTGGTAAGTTTATTCTAAACTGAGTTTATGTTAAGGGGTATTATTTTCTTAATTTGATACAAAATGTTTATGGTATTATTATCTCTTGTGATCGCGGATGGTGTAGATTACACAGATCAAAATATTCACCTTGGACTAAAAAATGAAAAATTAAAGAAAGAATTTGCCACGAGGAGCATGACATTTGAAAAGACGGAAAAAGTGCTTATGGGGGAAATGCATATTCTTCTGAAGGGGGCCTTTGACCACCCTTGATGATGGTTCCTTTTTTTGCACACACTAGGAATAACTTCTTTTCCAAGTTCTATTACTCGTACCTTCACCTCACACATTCTATAAAAGCCCTTCACAAATGAATCCATCCATCTAAGTCATTAAGAACGAAGAACCAATCCATTATTTGAGGTAAAAGAGAAATTTTCAGAGACCATTTACCTCAGAGAGGGAATGGTTAAGATAACCATAGTTGGAAGGATGAGCGATGGATTGCCTCTAGCACAAGGACTGAGATATATGAATGAAGAATATGCTTATCTTTCATGTTACAAGCAACAAGCACAGTTCATTCTCCAAGAAATTTCAAGGGGAGCACTAACAGCATCCAAGATGACTATCCATGTCAACAATTTCTGCTTCAAGTATCCTTCCCTCTCAATTTTTGTTCAGTTCTTTCAATTTGTTTCGAAGTTCGTTTTGGTTCTTATATCGATGAAGTTGCAATTTTCTGTCATGCATCATATTCTTCATTCACGTGTACCCTTTATCACAGGCTAATCTTTCAGGAAACAGAGTTTATGTTGAGTCTATAAACATTAATTCCATTTGAACCATAGAGTTTAAGTTAATGGAGCTTTCCTTTAGGCTTTGTTTTCCTCTTTTGTTTCTGAAGTTGCAATTCTAATGCAATAAATTTGATTGTGGTTATATTCTTATAAAGCTACTTGGTCGAGAATGGAGTTGTTTTTATTGTATTATGTGAGTCTACGTACCCAAGAAAACTGGCTTTTCATTACCTACAAGATATTCAAAAGGAGTTTGAGAAGTTTGATAAAACCCTCATTGGCAAAATCACAAGGCCATACAGCTTTGTCAAATTTGGTAATTCCCTTGAACCATTACCCTGCTACAATGTTATCTTTGTCTAGCATTTGGGGATAATGTTTGCTCAATAAGGAAGTGTAGGTCCACATTTTTTGAACCCCCATCCCCCTAACAATGTTTCCTCTCTGTGAAATTTTTGTTTTTGCCAAACAAATCACAATTTCTCTGTCAGATGGTATAATTGCAAACATTAGTAGACAGTACATTGACACAAGAACTCAGGCCAACCTATCAAAACTCAATGCTAACCGGAAACAATATTTAGATGTTGCTAGTGAAGATTTTTACAACATTGTAGAAAGGAAGAGAAATTCAGGTAAGAGTATTCCCCCTCCTCAGACAAGAACATTTTCATATCTTACTTTGATTGTCTGCAGTAAGAACAACATCTTATAATGACAGAAACAATGAGAAGGTTACCAGTTACTCCTCAACCTGAATCCACAATTTGGTGTTCTCCACGCCTTGAGGTAGGTATGCTGAAGTTGAAAGCTCCAAATTTTCATTCCCTGTTTTCTTGACAAGAAATGAAGAAAAAAAATGTTAATTTTTCATTTTATTGTTTGGACCACTCACCACAGGTGATTGCTTTGAAATGGACACCTATTATGGTCCTTGTAATTACTTCTATGGCTCTTCTATGGGCTAGCTTAGTCCTCACAGATGACTTTATTATTTCAAGCTGGTGACAATTCCTCATATCAAGACCAAAAGATAACGGTTTAATACCATCAAATTTCAACACTGCATGCAGGAACTTAAACAAATGGTCCACTAGTATTAAATATGATGCAACATTGATGTTGCAGAAAATATAAGGACATGGAGTGGCCCCTTCGGCACCACGTAATCCAGGAAACACAGAGAAAGAGAGAGAGAGGGAGAGAGATCCAAATTGAAGAAGAAAATTTCTGATTTGTCAGAGTTTCTACTTTCTACCTTGAAAGTGAAATATTTCCTTTTAAATGAACCAGTACTCTGACTTGTGTACTCACACGAGTTGCCAATAGATATTTATATGTATGTATTAAATGGCGTGTAAATATAGAAAATAATTGATATCTATCAAAGGAGTAAATTGTCTTGACAGAGTTCATTGCTTCGTCAAATTTCTCTCATTATATTTTCATGGTCTATTTTGAGCCTTTCTTAATTATTAAAAAATATCACATTCATACTTCATATTATTGAGCAAATAATAATTATTGTTACAGCCCTAGTAGATTATTTTACAGATTTTTTTTTTTTTTTACAAACTTTCTACTGTGGTTCCAAATATTCAACTTACTTGTGAACTGTTTTTTCTTATTCTGGTAAACTACTTAAATGTTTGAAAAAGTAAGTTTGTATTCACGTGTATTGGCGTATCTGATAGAAGTAGTAAAATTGACTTGTAAGAATGTAATTACTTCGTAGACATTAGCCAAATAGCACTTAATAAAATGTGATTTTCTGTAAAAACATTGAAGACCACCAGAAGTTTGACTTCTTAAACTAAAACAAAATTACATAGTTGTATGCAACGAAAATTCTAGAAGAATAACAATTAATCATGTGTGAGGCATCGTATTGAAATAATTGGAGGTGGGTAGAAGAATAGAACATACAACTTCGAAAGCAACTTTTATTTTATATTGCTGAAGTTTGATTGTTTTGTGTATGTATAAAATTAGAAAATGATATTATTCCTTGTTGACCAACCCCGAAACTTACTTCTCATATGTACATTATCGCATCATTGCTCATACTCATCAAGTCAACTCCAGGCACACAATGGATGAAACCATTTTCCACCATCTGATTTGCATACTTCAGCTCTGAATTGAAAATCTCAGGGTCTGAAATGTTAGCCAAGCATCTATGGTACCCTCCACCAAAGGGTACCTCTGTCATATCATGGATTGCAGCCTCCTGAAGAGTTGAATTTTGATCAAATCCATTCCTCAAACCAAAAGAATCAACTGAATTTGCAGAGTTTACTTGATCCAATGAAAGCCACTCAGCAAATAGCAGTTTTGGTAAGGAGCTTTGACAAGCCTCTTTGGTGAAGTTACAATTCTGTGTACCTTGAGTTGCAAGATTTTGCAGAGAATTTGAAGAGTCCATGGTATCTGAGCTTGAACTAGCATACTTCATTTGGTTGTGAGAATCCATTTCCTTAGCTTTGGCCATTTTCTTTTTCAAATATGAATGCCAGTAGTTTTTAATCTCATTATCTGTTCTTCCTGGCAAATGCTGTGATATCTGTGACCACCTGCCCAATAATATAATTCAAGTTTTTCTCAGCAATCTTCACCACATGTGAGATAAATTATAACAAAGAGTTTAAACAGTAGTTCTGAATTTCTGTTCTAAATTTCACAGACATACATTCTTTATGTGAATAGTTTGTCTTACTGGTTGGAATATAAGAAGGGACACTCAGAAACACTAGCCAAATGGTATTGGACTAGATTTAAATTTAATATACAACAGAACTGAGGAATAGTTGAAAAGACTTTTTTTATTGTTTTCAATGTTCATCCCTCTTTAAAAAATGAAGCATGGCATCTAAGCCAATCCATGACTTGACTTACTTATCAATTCTTCCTTTTATTTTTCATTTTAAACGCCCCAGTTTCTTTTCTAAAACAGAATTAAATATTAAACTCCTTTCCAATCCAATTGCATTTCCTAGCTTAGCCTCAAATATTGAACTAAGGGAATTTGTCTTTTCCTTTACTTTGCATAACTTCTTATACTAATTAAAGCATAATTTAGATTTAACACCTACTCCTGACATGTATTTATCAATATTTTTGACTGAAAATTACAGATTTTACTTATTCTGTGTTAACTTGGTCATAAAACTGAAACTTTTGAACTGATAAAGTGAAAGAAGATTTACTCTTGTGCCTTACTTGTTGCCTAGCATGTGGTGAAGGGTGAGGATTGTCTCTTCTTCTTGTTTGCTGAACTTCCCTCTCTTTAATCCTGGCCTCAGATAGTTTATCCATCTTAGTCTGCAACTCTTTCCATTCCTTTGCAAGCCTTCACATAAAATGTATTTGCCCCATCAATGTCAGGTAAACATTGAAAATATTATATAAATGCATGTTGGTTTGACTATAACACTTTTGATCTTTGTCAGCAAATATACTTTTACACAAAATGCCAGTTTAGTCTTACCATAAGATGTTAAAATTACGCAAGCCAGAATTATCCAATTAGTTTAGCAAGCTGGATTATGAAATTTTACTATTTTATATCTTTACAAACAATGGTCTCTTTTGTCAAGAAGTCTTAGTGATATTTTCAAAATAGAAAATTTGTGTAAAGTTTTAAAAGAATGGAGTTTTAGTGTAATTTGAGAAAATATGAAGAAGTGTTAGCTTAATTTAGTCTAAAAAGTACACTTCATTGCACTAGTATTACTTTTCCTTACCAATGTATCCTTTTCATACGCAGAATTGATTGGATAAATTTATTAGAATGAATCCAAACAAAGGGCAAAGAAAAGCTTATCAAGACATCTGAAATTTACTGAAGTGAAAGATACCAACATTTCGATTTGATAACATAATCTTTTCTCAAATAAGTGGTAGACATACTTTCAAATAAAGGAAGAAAAACCTTTCTTGAAGAAGACCAAGGATGTCTTCATTTAATAATGCCCTTTGTGTTGTACATACAATACAAGGAATATGCTAAACTGTGGTATGATTCACAAAAGGTCACAACCAGGAAAGAAGAAAGAAACCAACCTGCGTTAATGGGAACAGAACTCCAACAGCCATGACCATGTTTAAGGATGTAGTTTCTGAGCTTATTGTCTTCTTCTGGTGACCATAATCCCTTCTTATGTTTTGGTTTTCCCTTTTCCAATGGCTGGCACCCCATTTTGCCTTGCCTCACACAATTTCACTTCAATGATAGGCTTGGAATTGGATTTTCTATGACAGAACTCACAGAGGTGACATTGCAGACTAAGAGAAGGAAGGGGAAATATTTGATAGGGAAACAGTGCACAAACAGACTTATATATATAAAAGTCCATGAAATAGTCGTGCTTGTGCATTTCTCTTTCCATTACTTATTCACAACGAGCGTTGAAATAACAAAATAAAATGATAAACCAAGAAATTTCTATTCAATAAAATATTTCTGTCCTGCCCCAGAGGGTTGAAAACTTGTTCCACCTTGCTGAAATTCACCCTTGCAGACTCAAAGGGTGCCAGTTTGGAAAATGTTGGAATTTGTGGTATCATTGTTTGCTATCAACTTTAATAGACCACATGTCCAAAATCCCCAAAAGTTACATGATTTGTTTTTAGGTGCAGTATTTTTGGAGTTCTTTATTGCATACTTTGAATACTTCTATGACAAATATGAAAGTCTTCACGTGAAGGCCTTCGATTTGTAGAAGATATGAAAAGAGTGTTCAGTCTTTACCTTTTACATAAATTAATCTTAACAGATGAAACTTCATTTTGTTCTTTAGCCAGGTAGAGTGAAGGTAATAATAGAAGAACAGCTATGAATTGGAGGACACTATATATTCATTGAACTAGTATAGTAGACCTAATAGTTTAGGCTTATTCAAGTCAACATTCCTCTCGTGCCGACAAATTCTCTACCGTCCAAGAACAATTAACAAACTATGTAACTAGTTGTAACGCCAAAACACAACAAACGTGCAAAACTCTACAAGACTGATCATTTTTTTTTACCATGCATATCCAAATAATGTATGCATTTCATGTGTAAATTTAAACCCTTTCTGTAAATATGCTTTAGGTTACGAATTTTTATAGTTTTCGTAACTGGGTTTTGCATTTACCTTTTCAGGTAATGCATAACTCTATTTCAAATGAGGCAGCACGTGGTTCTTTTAACTGGTGTCCACTGTTGAATTGAAGGATTGTACGATATGGTTAGCAAGAAGTAATATAATGAAAACTCAGCTAACTTTTCTTCATAGGAAAGTTTTTATTTAAAAGTTATGCAGTTAAGAAACGAGTCTTTGTCCTCATTCTGTGGCTGATGTATGCAGTTGATGAAATATAAATGGCAGAAACAGTGAATCGGGTAAGCGTGTGCGTGCTGAAGAGGTTGCAATAGGAGAAAACTGTCCTTACCATTAACACTTGTAATGTTATTGCAGAAGGAACGTTCGTACAAATTTGGATGAGAATGGAATATGTTTTTGGATTGATGGTGGACAAATCGGGATAAAAAAAATAAAAATAAGTAAAATTGGTGAAATAGATGGATAAAATTTCACCAGAAATCTGCATCCTTATCACAAGAGGATGAACCCACAGGTATATATTTTTTTTATCTAAAAAAGTTTGTTAGGATAAGTTCTAACCTGACTCTCATGTATTATGTTAGAAATATACTTTAAACTTAATTCAATTCTACGAAACTGACTTGTAAAGTGAGATTTATACCTCACTTGTATATTATGAATTCATTTTATCTCTACTCGATGTGAAACTTTCAACATTAAGTCAAACATTATTTTCTTTTAATACTTTGGAGAATAAAAATTAGAAACCGGTGAAAGAAATCAGTTGGTAGATGCACATGTGAACCTAACTTATTCGATGATCATGTTTGATACTAGAATTTGAAAAGGAATCAGAAGATACCCCATGTATATCTTGGAGTTGGTAGTGTCCCTTCAATCACCCATATACCCAACCAGAACAAGTCATTGACTAAGAAAATTATCCCCAATTAGTTTGTGAAGGAACACAGGAATCCCACTCGGACACGACAAAGGTACAGCGTTCGCGAATTTCAGATTATTCAATCAATTCATTACTTTATGAGATCATTAAGGAATCACAATTATTGTTCAGAACCATATTATATTTCTGTCTTTAATTAATATATATACCCACTGAAGTCCCTTTGCCAGATTACACTTTCATTAATATTAAAAATTAAATTGAAAAACTGCACTCACAAAGTTCAATGGGGATAAAAAAATTGTCACGCATGGTTGAAGGTTGGCCTCCTCTAAGTACCTAGAATTATTCAGTTTGTCAAATAATATTAAACAGCAATATTAATGAGAACGAAGAAACATAAAGACTTTTCTATGTGCCCTTTCTAAACCTTCAATAAAATACATATAAAAAACCCTCAATAAACTTAGTTTCAATTATCAAAGACTTATAGGAATAAAATTACCTACATAAAATTGTAGGCGTGGCTCTAAAGGGTGTATTTTCATATACAGTTGAAGCATGCTTTGCTCTACAGCTGTTTGTTTCTTCCTAAACTTAAGGAACAATTAATTATCTTATTCTGTCTGAAACTTGTGGAAAGGAAGAACAATGGTTATTTGCCGACCATTATCTTCCATGGAACAAAGGAATCTTACAATTGTTGTTTGTATGCACTTTTATTAACTAAGGTTATATTCATGACATATTTTGGTCCTGAGAGAAAAGATATTTTCATGTTATCAACAAAAAAGTTAAGATATAGCAGCACCAGATACCTCAATACAACTATAGTATATTGAATTTTAGATCAAATACGTAGATAAATAAAGATATAAACGGAAAAGAGACTTAAATATCTAACATTTTGATGTTTGGGTTAGAAGTGTTATTTGTAACTAATGCAAATGTTTTTTTTTTTTTTTTTTGGTTGATTGAGGTTTTTATATGGTTTTTAAATCTTAATTTTTGGCCAACATTTGATCTAAGGAGATGATAATGAGTGCAATTACTATATTAATCAGAAGAAAGCAAAATAGAAAAATATGTAATAAATTAACATTGTATACACTGATAAATATTTTATTCTTCAAAATACAATATTTCTTTACTCGACCTTGTGTATAAAAAATCAGTTTTATTCTTTCAAAATTATAAATCATTTGTAAGGACTGATTGTAAATACTCATTCATTTGAACATTATTTATTGAGTTTTTGTTAAAAAAAAAATCATTTTATTTGGTATCCAAAATTTTGCAATTCTTTTGTTTAAGATTTAATTAGCCGGATAATACTCACCTTCGTTCGAATGTGTCAGTATGGTACCCACTTCCAAAAACGTGTTAATTGGATCTCAACTTTCGAAAAGATCCCTCAATTATGTCCCTTCCAGAATAAAATTATTAAACTCGTTAACCAATTAGGTCCCTCCCAAAACAAAATTATCAAGGTCGTTAACTTTATTGATGATTTTAACGCGTTAATGGTTTTTCTAAAGGGATTTAATCGAGACATATTTTCAAAAGTTGAGATTCAATTGACATCTTCATACACTAACTACCAAACTGACACGTCTTAACAAAAATGCGTATTATCCTACTAATTAAATCTTCGTTTAAATATTCAAACAAATATTGTTTTATTTGCATGTTTTCATATTTCAGCTCGTTAATCAATTCATCCATTTAGAAACAGATTAATGGATATATTAAAGAATATTAAAAATATTAAAAAACAAGTGAATCAACTACTTCAAAACTAAAAGTAAGATTAACCGTTATTAGGTCATTTTGTTTTTCAAATTCTAAAAACTTTAGATAAAAAAAATCAATATAATAGAAATTTATAAAGAAAATAAATTAAAAGTATCTAAATTTATTAATTATTCAAAACTTAATTAAATTTTATATTTATTGTTTTTTAAGTTGTCTTTGAATATGAGAACAGCATGTGTATAATAATATTTTGTTTTAACTTTATTCGTTAGTAATGTTTTTATATAAGTTGAATTGAGTGGTTATTCAATATAGCAAAATTGTTAAACCACATTAACCGAACAACCAAATAGTAAAAGTTTGGTTGTGGTGATTGCATAATTAGTTTCAGTCGAACCAGACCGCACTACATGTTTATTAAATTATTTTGGCACCCACGGTGAGAAATAGATTTTTTATTTATTTATTTTTCATAAGTATTTAACATTTACTACATATTTTTATGGTCCTTTCTCATGTGTTCCGTGACATTATTTGATTTTGTTATGTGCTGTGTAAACCCATGATTGAATAAGATTAAGAGATTGATGACGATAATTATATAGAACAATAATAATATATGTTATAATAAAGTTGTGAAGCAAATTCAAACATGGCCGTTAGTTACATGAGAGATAATGTTTTATATGAACAAACCCCTCTAATCCTAATCCACTGTTTTAAAAAGAAAAAAGAAGATACTAATCTCAAATCGTTGCTTGCTGGCAATAAAATCTCTCAACAAATGTCGACCACAATATAATGCATCACATTTTTTTCTTTTTTAATGTAAATAATATTATTACATGGCATCCTTTAGGTTATGAGTCTACCAAATTTCCTTTCGAGTTCTTTTTCTTTTATCACTATATTAACATGTTTTATTGCGTTAAAAAAACCTGCGTTGACGTATATGAAGTTGATTTTGTACGTTATTGTAATATATATATATATATATATATATATATATATATATATATATATATATATATATATTTATAAATTTCAAAAAAAAAAAAACTC
>Ga0214544_1012682_pt1 | contig 10767 bp, 6 predicted proteins | sample CNSS3metaG_FD_160074 | JGI IMG/M metagenome (GOLD analysis project Ga0214544, IMG submission 160074) | Root nodule microbial communities from cowpea collected in UCLA plant growth center, Los Angeles, California, USA - CNSS3 | ecosystem: Host-associated > Plants > Roots > Nodule | place: USA...
TTGTAATGTTATGTAGATTTAACACCGTGCTAACTTGCTACAATGTAAAAATCATTACTTTCACTAAATTAAGAACCAAAAGACATAGATGAAAATAAATCTCAACAAGAATCAAAAGAACAAACAATTTAATTGATCTAACCTCAGAATCTAATTAAGAAATTACAATGGAATCAACCCAAGAAGTTCAGCACTCCATGAAATACAAAATAAAATAAAAATAGAGAGAAGAATAGAGAGAGAAAGGAAACGAAATTAGCCCCCCCTAAGGGGTTGCTAAACTTTGATGTCTCGAGCTTGTTCTTTCTGCTTCTCCCTTGGTGTCTTTATATAGGAATTGGACTGGGTTTTTCTATTGCTAAAATCTCTCAAATATCTTTTAAAATAAAGATAAAGATAAATATTTAAAAATATTTGGAGAGATATAAACTATTTGACAAATATAATTGGTTGATAATATCAATATCTAATATAATTAAATTAATTAATTAATTAAAGATATATGATAAATTATCACCAATTAGTATTTGTATTAATTTTTCAAATCAACCCTTTGCAATCTCCTTAAATTATCTTCTAAATAATTCAATATCTTCAAGATATATTTGTTTGTTGTGGAACTAAAAAGATTCAAGAATATCTTGTTATATTTAAAAAGATTTGGTAGTTATTATCTTTTAATATTTTATGATATAATTAAATAAGATAATTATTTAAAAATATCGGGTTAAGTATGTTTTCAGTCCCTGAACTTTGACCCAAAATTGGGTTTCGTCCCTGTCCGAAACTTCAATATATTTTGGTCCCTAAACTTTAAAAATGAATGAATATAGTTCTTTTAACTCAATTACGTTAACGTTTTTTGAAGTGTCGAACATATTTCTCAGTAGATATTGAATCAAGAATGTGTCAAACAGTGTAAAAAACTTCAATACTAATATGAAAAGCGTTCGACACTAAAAAAAAAGTTAACATAATTGGGTTAAAAGGACTATATTCACTCATTTCTAAAGTTTAGGGACCAAAATGTATCTAAGTTTCAGAGAGGGACGAATTCCAATTTTGAGTCAAAGTTCAAGGACTAAAAACATACTTAACCCAAAAATATCAAATAAAATATCTAAAGATATATTTTCCCCAAATTATCTTTTATCATAAAGATAAAGAGAACTGCAAGGTCCAATTTTTTTGTTCCTTCCTTCTTGGTTTGGCCAAACTTCTTCATTTTTTCAAGCTTTTCTTGTAGTCTTCATGCAATACTTGGCTTGGATTTTTGTGCTTTTGATAATTTCTTATTCTTGGATTTATCTTTAAGGTGTCATGAAGCTTTAATCAATATATTTCCACACCTCCATGAGCTCAACTTAGCTGCAGCTGCACTAACAGACCTCAAAATATCCAAAGAACATCTATGCAACTAAAAAGCTATTTTTAACATGTTTTTGTATCTCATGCTCAATAAACCCAATTATAGGAAATCCCAATTAAATCAATCTTTAAGCACACAAATTCTATTAAATACTCAGAATTAAACATTAAATGAGGGCAAAAATACGCACTCATCAGCCTGTCAAGCAACTCAAGCATGAAACATATTTAAACCAATCAAAATATTGTTTTGGCTTGTTAAAAAGTTCAAAATGGAGGATTGCAAGGAAGTTGCCACACCAATTGCAACAAATTTCCTTCTGGATGCAGATGAGGATGGCCAACCAATGGATTCAACCAAGTATAGAGGGTTGATTGGGTCTTTGCTCTATCTTATAACAAGTAGGCCAGATATTCAGTTTGGTGTATGCTTATGTGCTAGGTTCCAAGCAAATCCAAAGGAATCACACTTTAAAGCTGAAAAAAAGATTATGAAGTACCTTAAAGGAACAACCAATGTTTGTTTATGGTATCCATGTGATTCTAGCATAACTCTTAGTGGCTTTTCCGATTTGGACTATGCAGGGTGCAAATTGGATAGGAAAAGCACAAGTGGTACTTGTCATTTACTTGGCTCAAGTCTAATCTCATGGAATAGCAAAAAGCAAGCATGTGTGACACTCTCCACTACTGAAGCTGAGTATATAGTTGTTGGAGATGGTTGTGCACAAATCATATCGTTAAAGCATCAACTTTTGGACTATGGTGTAAAGCTAAGTAAGGTACCTTTGGATTGTGATAATACTAGTGCCATCAACTTAACCAAGAATCCAATACAACATTCTAAAACCAAGCATATAGAGATTACACATCATTTCATTCGTGATCATGTTCAAAAGGGAGATTGTGAAATTCAATTTGTTAAAACTTAAAATCCATTGGCTGATTTGTTCACCAAACCATTGGCTAGAGATAGGTTTAACTGAACTAGGCATATTAGACATGAAGAATGTGGTCTGATGTGTTTTTTGCATGTTAATCTTATGTATTCATGCATTGGTTTCATAAAAATCAACTACTGTGTGTGAGAATTGAAAACTATCATATCTAACATGTTGATTTTTAATTTCAACGTGTTATTTCACTTAAATCTGCCTCTATTTGCAAAATCATGATCTATCAACCTGTTGATTCTATTTTTCAACATGTTTATTTCTCTTAAACTTAGGGATGGCAATTAGGGCCTGGCCCGCGAGCCCGGCCCGCAGGCCCGTAGAAAAAACGCAGGGCAGGCCAGGATAGTGAGCCCGCAGGCCCGCGCGGGCTCGGCCCGCATAGGCCCGCGGCTTGCACGGGCTATCCCGCGGCCCGCAAGCTCGCATAAAATTAAAAAAAAAAAAAACTTGCACTTTTTTATATTAATTACTTCTTTTATGCACTCTTGCATTAACATTTCAAATTCTTGTATAACTGCAAAAGACAAGTATTATGTAACTTTTAATGTGCTAAAATTTAAAGAATGAATTAATTATGAAAATTTGCACCATTTTGGACTGCATTAATCTGGTTTGGGTAACCTAGAACGAATTAATTAGGAAAATTTGCACCATTTAATCAACTATTTCTGAAAATCAACCTATTTAGTTATAAATATTGCACTTGTATTGTTGCATTTGCATCATACTTCTCTTAAAAATAGCTATACCCACAGTCATCATGCCTCATCATCAACAAAGACCTTCCCAATCTGATGATGAGCACTTCACTCCTCGTACCCCAAGGTCTCCAAATCAAGAACATCATGCGAGGATTGAAGCATGGTTTGAAGATCATGAGGACAACATCCAAGTGTTCCTCATTGAGATGAACAGGAAGCAAATCAGCATTCCTAAGGTGTTGAGATTCTCGTGGCTGAGGGCTGGAGGCTTTGAAAGCCTATTTCAACAATTGAAGCATCAAAGGTTGAAGTCATTCCTTGAAATTTCAGGGATATCCAGACTTGGTGAAGGTGTTTTCCACATTGGAGTTCAAAAATAACATGCTACTGTCCAGCATCAAGGGTGTTCGCATGGAGATCAACAAGAAAGCTTGTAAAGATGTGGTTGGACTCAAATGAAGGGGTTTGCAAGTGAGGAAAGGTGAAACTAAGGCTGTTCCAGAATTCAAAAGGGTTCAATATTATGGCCAATGCTTGAGGAATCCAGCTGGTGAGATCAAGCACTTCCATGTTGGTGGTCTCAAGGTGGATCAAAGGTTGCTTGGCATGATTGTCACAAAAACCCTTGTTCCACGTGGTAGCAACCATTCAACATTGAATTAGGGAGATTTGATTCTCATGTACTACATCCAACACAACATTCAAGTGGATTGGATCTATGTGTTTCGTGATCACATGCTCAAGGCCAAGAGACTCACGGATTTTAGGCTGCCACATGTGGTCTTGGTGTCAAAATTCATTGAATACTTTGGAATTGATGTAGAGGATGAGCTAGAAGAGTCAACTGGACTGCTGAACCATACATCTAACCAAAATCTGCACAAAATGGGATTTCTCAAAGTAGGAAATGCATGGACAGCTATTGGTGTTGTAGTTGGTGGTGCACATGACCATGAAGCTGGCCCAAGTGGTGCAAATCAAGAGGAAGAACCAATTACTGGACCCATGGACTTAATTCCGTATAACTCGCTAGAGGATAAAGGCCATGTGTATTCATATTTTGAGAGGATAAAGGCCCTGTGTATTCATATTTTGAGAGGATAGTGTTAAACTTGTAAGAGCTGGGAAAAATTAGTCTAAAGGGAAACACATGGAAAAAATTAATGGCTTGATTAATATTGTTGATTTATTTAATTTAATTAGGTTGTTAAATTATGAAGTGGGAAATAATTATTATTTGAGTGATTTAAGTTATTGTGATATTTATAATAATTATTTAAGTGATTTAAGGAATTATGGTTTGTGGAGTATAAGTGTTTTAATACTTGTAATGCATATTATATCATGTGAAAGTGTGTAGCCTAGTGGTTAGCGTAAATTGTTGCTATATATATATATATATATATATATATATATCATTTATGCTGCATTATAATTTCTATATTTTTTTTCTCTATCTTTTGAATTGTGATTTAAAATATGATAACATCCAAGAAAAATTAAATTTAAAACAAAGGATATGAATAGAAAAGATTTGGAGTGAGATTGGTATATAGGTTAAAAGTTAGGGTTTTGGAAGGAGGAGAGGGAGAGGGAAAGAAGCAATCCAGGTAGGGGAAGCCAACCTTATTTTCTTCTCTTGTTTTCTTGTTGCTTGATGAATGAAGTTGACCATGTTTCCTTCTTTTATCTATGCTTAGTAATGAAACTTTTTGAAACCTTACCATGCATTTTTTTTGCTATATGGAGCAGTGCGTGGAATTTAAATTGTTGTGTGCAGATGTGTTGTTTCAATTTCTATGCACATTGTTGATTTGAATAGTCATTCTAAATTGGTGGGGTTGTTTAGTTTTATTTTACTTGCTATAGTTTTTAGTTTCATTGTACCAGGAAACACTTCTCTTGAGGGGCCACATAATGCATTAAAACTGTGAAATATACTTATTTGGTTGGTGGTAGGGCAATCTTGATTTCCGGTTGCATCCATACATTTAGTGTTTGAAGCTTTTTAATTTTAACGTGAAGTACTATGGGATTTGGATTCTTGATTGGATTAATTTGTTTTGTTTCTTTTCTTTTTATTCTATAGGACTTCTCTTTTCCTTTTATCCATGGTGCAGGGTTTTCTTTTATTTTCACGCCAATTGCAAAGTTTTCATCTTAAAAGCATATGGTGTGGCTACACTGCACACTTTCGTAAAATGAAGGTTTCTACTTCGTTAACTGTTGGATCGAGCGGAAATTTTAACAGTTAATCCTTAACACATAGTTCTAGACTTTGACCGGTCAGATCTTGAATCGGAGCTTTGTTGTGAGAGCAGTTTTTATCGCAAGGTTCTTGTTGTTTGGTTGTTGACAACATTGACCTTTGTTGTTTGTTTGATGCATAACTTTCTCTATAGTTAATCAATTAAGTTAGTTATTGTTGCATTTGATTCTTGATTCAATCATCTTTAATTTGAATATAAATGCATAATTTTGGAGTTTTACACAGGCTGCAGTTTTATTTCTAAAATCACAAATCGTTTGCATAATGTGTTATTAAGTTAGATTGGATAAGAATTATAAGAATTAGTTATTTTCCAAGAGATAGAGATGTAAGTGAGGATGTTGAGGCATGAAGGTGTGAAAGGTTGTGATTCATAGTGGGAGAGTGACGTGAATAAATGGGTAATGTGATTGGTGGTTTTCTTGGTATGGGTTGCATGGTTATGTAGTTTAAGGTGGTTTGAGTATAATTACTTGTGTGTGATGTTATATTGTGTTGGCAATATGAAATTCTCATGTGTTGCATGTTGAGAGTGTTTTGCCTTGCTTGAAAGCTCTTGGTGGAATTTAATCAAGATTTTAGATGAATGTGATGCTTTGTTGGTTTAGTATGATTGTTTGGATTTGGGGTTTGTGTGTTCAAACCAAGGATGGATTGTGATCATAAAGTTTTTGTGTTAATTGAATGCAACATTGAGTATTATTGGACAAGTTTTATTTATGAATGTCTTTTATGAATATCATTGTTTATGGTTAGCTTACCCCTATTTGTTTGTTTATGTGTTTGTTGCATGTTCGATGATCGTATAACGTGTTCGTTATACGAGAGCAGATGGTAATGCATATGTTTCTGACACGAAGTAGATTGCGATGTAACACCCCAGATTTCCTGGATCTCACAGCGGAGAGAATGGAATGGACTCGAGGGTTTATTATTTCTTTAGTTGATTTCAATCAAACAGTGAAGACTATGAAAATTTCTTTTTTTTCTAGTTTTTAATTGGAACTTTATTTTTTTTATATTACTATTATCAATGGAAGTTTTGGACTACCTATTTACATTTAAATTATAAGGTGTTTTTAAGTGCCTTTTTGTGATATAATCGTTTTACTTTTAAATAAAAAGAGCGATGATAGCTTCTCGTGACATCCTAAATTTGGGGTGTTAGAAAACCAATTGCATTAGCTCTATGTGTCCCAACATGCACATCACAACTATTGCAATGAGAGATTCAATGCATTGCATGGCCAAATCCATGATATCCATGAACTCATTCCAGACTAGAAATGATCCTTAGGATGATTGAGTGTGTTGGCTATTTAGGATCATGCATTACATCCATGAGTTTGTGCTTTTTCAGTTTCAGCTCTGTCAGTTTTAGTTGGTTGTTTTCATTTTCAGTCGGCTAATTGTATCAGCTTTATGCTTATTTTCTCTGTTTTCAGTTTCTTTTGGTTGTATTTTGTTCCAGAATTAATGAAATGATATGCAATGTTTGTTCCCTTATGCATTTATTTTATTTGATGAATCCAAAGGGGGAGAAAATTTGAAAAATGGAAAATTGATCACATTGAACTAAGTAGAAGCATTAAAATTGGAATCAATAATCAAATCAAAAATTGAATCCATATTATTGATAGGGGGAGCATGTGAATCCTTGTGTGCTTGCTAGCTTGTGTGTATTGCTACTGTAAATGTTTTTCACGTTCACAAGTTTCAAGCTAAGGTGTTACTTCATCAATTTAATGGTATCCAACCAATGGAAACAATTTGCAATGGAAAATAGAAGAAGTTAGAGATTGGCTTCATCAAATAAAAGGGAGAATGTTTACATGTGAAGCCAAGGTGGTATGTCTCTTGAATATTTGATGAAGAATTGATGAAGCCCTTTTGAACTACCTTGAAGTCATTACCATTGGCATTAAGCCTACATTGATGAAGGAAAGACGATTTGATGATATTCATGTTGATCAAGGCTGGAATGTGTGCTCTCCACATGGTTACATCATTAAGAAAGTGTTTTGAACTTTGTAATTCATATTGTAGACCTTGTAGCATTAATTTGAAGTATTTGGTCTTAGGTGTGTTTTTTAATCTGTTGAATTGTTTTTCAACAGGTTAAAAGGTTGGTTGCAGTATTCTTAAACTACAACAAATTCCATCACTTGATTTATTTTTTTAATCAACTGATTTCACTTAAGTCAAGTGAAATTAACCGATTGATTTAGAAATAAACCTGATGAATTTCGTAACAGTTTGACTATAAGAGTTGTGATTTTCGAAAGAGAGTAATTCTAATCATTTTTTAGAATGAAATTGTTATGGAAACTCTCTCTTTCGTGATCATTCAGACTGTAGCTGTTAAAGATTGATCTTGGATCAATTCTTAGAGTGCTTGGCTTGGTTTGAAGCTTGGAGAAAGTGGTTTGTGGTAGGATGGAATGTGCTACCACTGAGGTTTGATCTTTCTCAAGCTTTGTGTGTGTGCCTGGTGGTTTTCCAGGTCTGCAAGAGGCTTTTTGCTGTCCTGGTGTGATTCTTGTGTGATTCAAGAGTCTTTTGTGTGGTTTTTGCATATTTTGAAAGTGTAAGGGTGGATATTTTGTAAATCTTTTAAAATAGTGCAAAATCAATCTCGTGGTCTCATCTCTTCTCTAACATTTCTCTCTTGCATATTCATTTAAAGTTTAAAGAACTTATGTTTTAATCATCTTTTTCATGTTCTTGCATGTTTCATGACATCTGCAACATTGAGCATGTTTGCATAATCATTTAGAACACTTATTGATCATTCTTGTGCACTATTCCTGGTTTAAAACTCAAATCTGCATTTCTGTATTTTTTCTAGTATTTCAGTCAATTGTTTTTCTGTTTCAATCGATTGATTATACCAGAACAAAATCTATTTAGTAAAATCAATCGATTAACTTTTTCTTTGACCGATTGAAAGTATATAGTCCAGTAGCTTTTGCATCCTAACTTGGTGATCTAATTGATTCAATTAAAGGTGATTTTTAGCTTTCAAAGATAGCCTAAATTTTTAACTAGCCAATTCAACCTCCCCCCCTTCTTGGCATTTCAACCATTTCAAAACTAACATAAATATTATTAAACAATTAATTATAATTATAATTTATATTATAAAATCTAAAGAGTCAGCAAATCTAATGAAATGCTATAATTTTTTTATTATTAAAACTTGTTGTCATTCCTTTGTTAGAAACAAAATATAACTCTTATTTTGAAATTACATTTACCACTTCTTAGAATTAGTCTAACTGATGCTATTTTTTAATTCAAAATTGAATTGTAGTGTCCATTAGTGTCTCAATGACCAACAATATTTTTATAATTTTGTTATATATATATATATATATATATATATATCCTTCCAAAGCATCGGTCTGATGGACTTTAATGAACTTTAAGTTTAATTTTTAATATAATATTAAATTTTAATGTTAATTTTAATAATTTAAAATTAAATTGTAGTGTCCCTTAGTGTCTCAATGATCAATAATGTTTGTATCATTTTTTGTTATACATACATATATACATACTTATATATATATATATATATATATATATATATATATATATATATATATATATATATATATATATATCCTTCCAAAGTATCGGTCAACCTTTAAGTTTAATTTTTAATATAAAATTAAATTTGAATGTCCTTTTTAGTGTCATAATAGTCCAAGGTGATTATTTTTTTTCTATTTATATATTTATTCATCGTTTGCGTCGACAACGAGAAAAATAAGATTGTGTTGATTTTTGAGTGTCTTTAGCTAACGTTATTTATGTATTGTTTTTTAAATTTGTATTCATTTTATAATGGTTGGATCTATTCTAACTAGTTTTTTCTTCTTTTTCTTTTTCTTTTGCTTTTGCATTCTCAGTGATGTTATTAGAGTCCCATTTAAGACAAATATTATATTTTTATAGCTATTATCAAATATTCTTGTATTATCACTAACATATTAAATGCATTTGTTACAAGATCACATCATTCACTCTTTCTATAATTCCTTGTTGATGATTCTTCCATTAACCTCTTGCCATGAAAGCTTAGTGTAACAAGGCAAAGAAAGACAAGACAGAGGCACCGACCAAGGAGCTGACAAGGGGTACGATAGCTGAGGCTTCACTGCTAGGTCCAGGGGCAGGGGCAGAAACCTCGACAGTAGCCACCACTGCACTAATAGAGGCAGCGGCGATGAGAGCAGCACAAGCAATCTTCCTCATGTCCATGTTGAATAAATGTGAATTTGTTTGAGACCTGCAGATGTGCTGATGAAACAAATGCGTGTAGCTTTGTTATGTTATTGGCTTACAGGTCTGAGGAACAATGGTGATGTTGATGGGCTTTTAAAGATGGGGTTTGAGTTATTTCAGGAAAACACCACCTTTTTAGCTTGTGAAATAATCATAATTGTGTGGTTTTGAATGGTTTTAGAGTTTGACAATATATGTATATACATGTGGTGTATTTGTGAACCAAAACGTTGTTAACCACATATGTTATGCTAAGTTACATGGTAAATAAACTAGAACCTGTCAAATGGCTACGTAAATTGAGATTGTAGTAGCTCTGACGTATGGTGTTTTCCTTTTCTGTAGTTCCTATCCTTACAACACTATTTTATGTTAAAGGGTTTGCTTAATTAAATCAATGTAAAATTAACAAACTATTAATATCTTCTAACGAAAAATAAAACGTAATATGCTGTCTTTGGTCATTTTGTATCAAGTTTATAGTATTTGATTAATTAAAATTTTCATTACATAGATTAAAGAATTAGATTTTTATGAAATTGATTATATTAATATCTTCCCTTATGAAAATTCATTTACCAAGAATAGGTTACAAGGTACATGATACTCACTCCATGTAGATTTAAAACAAATATTCACATTTTTAACCGTTGAAATAAAAAAAAAAACTATAAAAACTTAAGATTGGTGGTATGAGATCTTGATTTTGTTCTTAGTGATATATAGTTATGGAGGGTTAAATAGGATATGCAATATGGATAATATGGGTGGAGTTTGCTTGCCTGACTTAAAGCTAAAGCTATCTAGAAAGCTTCATAATGGAACATGCAATTATGTCCTATAGATATATAGAGAGCTTCATAATGGAACATGCAATATGTTTGTTTTTTTCACCTCTTGATCCCTAAATTATGAATATATTAAATTATATTTAGTCATAATTTTTAATGATACTTGTAACACCCCAAAAATAGAGAAAAACTCTATTTATAGGTTGCATACATGATAGATATAAGCAAAACTAACCAAGCATAACATGAAATATTCTTAAATCTTCCAAATATGTAATTATGGTCCTTTTTGCAAAGTTTATAAAAAAATTAGTTTCTACATAATTCAAAAATAAAAGAAGGACTATGATTGCACACTACATAGTATATCCATATATGAACAAAACTACCCT
>Ga0214544_1012683_pt1 | contig 10765 bp, 3 predicted proteins | sample CNSS3metaG_FD_160074 | JGI IMG/M metagenome (GOLD analysis project Ga0214544, IMG submission 160074) | Root nodule microbial communities from cowpea collected in UCLA plant growth center, Los Angeles, California, USA - CNSS3 | ecosystem: Host-associated > Plants > Roots > Nodule | place: USA...
ATCTATCTTTGTATTATTTGAAAAAAGTATTATTCTCAATTTAGATAAGCTTATATTGAAATTTGGTTATATTTAGATACTTTGTTTTATGTTTCTAAATGTTGAGTAGTTCTCTTACTTGAGGTGGAAGTTTATTTGGAATAAGAAATTTCATGTAAGAACAACTTATCTTTTGATCACAAAATTTTGGCTTTAATGGAGGATGATGTTTTGTTTGGAATTTGTGTGTTTGAAATAGAGTGTTATTTGTGTTTTATTTAATAGATGAATTGGTTTAGAATGTTTTGAACTGAACATCATCAAATGAGAAATAATAGTTTATCAAATTGTCTACTAAATTTTGACAACTTTTTCTTATATTTTAAATAACATCTTCTAAGTAATTTTTCATTTCCTTTTGAATATGGTTTTTGGATAAGTACAGGTAACTCCTATATACAAACAACAAAACAAATGAAAGCAATTGACCAAATGAAGCTAGAAAAGGCATTAATAGTTGCATGAGAAGATCTAGACGAGGAGGAAGAAAAAACAATTGATGAATGTTTGAAGAACTTGGATTCAACAAAAGAAATCTCATAAATGAAGTAGAAGTTGAAAAGTTGGAAGAGAAGGGTAAAGTTGAAGACAGGTAGTGGAGTTAAAGGTATTATTTACCTCCACATTTAAAATACGGAGGACACAAATCAGTGATCAACATTGCTCTAACTTCTTTAGAGGAAGAAAATTTATCTCAATGCTCAAAGCCAGTGAGGGTGCAATATATTGGATCTTATATGATATTCTTATTGTATGAATAAAATTCACATGAAGCAAAATTATAAGATTGTTGCTCAACCTCAAAAGTGATTGAACTCTACAATGAAATAAGTAGTCAATGCATGAATGATCTATCCAATTTGTAACAATGTCTAGGTTAATATGATTCAGGTAGTTTCTAAATGGAGGTATGATTTTTATGAATAATGATAAAAAGAGATGTTACAAGTGAGGGGTGTAAGAGCATTCCATGACACTGTTACAAATCTCCTTATGGTGGGCATTTCAATAGAGAGAGGATTGTCGCAAAATCCTTCAATTCGGCTTTTTTTTTGGCCCAACTCATTCAAGTATGGTCAAATTTATGTTCAACAATGCAACAATTTTCAAACAACAGGTGGAATCTCAGAGAGACATGAAATGCCTCTAACTATCATTTTTGGAGATAGAAGTATTTGAGTATTGTGGAATATTTCTACTTTTGTTATCATATTTAGAAATCATGAATATATAACATCAAATACTATAAGTATTTTGTATAGAGGTGGCAATGGGACGGGGACGAGTTTCGTTATCTATACCCATCTCCATTAAAAAAATATTCCCATCCTCATATTCAAACTCAATAGGTATTAAATTTTTGTTTTATTTCCATCCCCACTAGATAACAGGTATATACTTGTACCCATACCGGTACCCACTTTCGTACTGTTTCAATATTAATTAATTAATTTTTATAAAATAATAAAAAATTACGGTAAAGAAAACATAATATTATCAAATATTCAATATTAAGAGTAAGGTTTTTTCTTTGATATCAAATATTTATAAAGAATTTATATTATAAGTGTATACATTTCAAATTAGAATACCAAATAAAATTTCATCAAAACCAAAACGTCTATTAAATTTGCAAACATTAATGAATTATAGTTGATAAAATTTATTTATTTTTAAACAAATATAAAAGGAAAACAAATATTCAAATTAAAATATATTTTAAATGTCTGTTTACTTTAATTTTTTAAATTCTAATGAATCTTTTATTTTATACACTAATGAAAGTTATAATACATCACCTGATTAAAATAACACAAAAAACAAATATTAACTAATAAAAAAAAATTAACATAGATATTGTATATTTTGAACTTCAATATATGTTGGATGGTGATATAATTCACAGCAATTACACTAAAATTTTATATTATAGTAAATATAATTTATTTATACAATTATAATGAATCTATTTTTTATACACTAATAAAAGTTACAACACTTGATCAAAATAACGCAAAGAACAATTATTAAAATAATAATAATAAAATTTTAACATAGATATTATATCTTTTGAACTTCAATATATTCAATATATGTTGGATGATAATAAAAAAAATCATGAAAATTATATTAAATTTTATATTATAGTAAATAAAAATTATTTATAGAATTATGGTGACAAAATTACAGTATGATAATTAGTTAAAGAAATAAAAAAATAATTATATAAAATATATCAAAATAGTATTTTTTACATTATAAAAAGAAACAACAAATAAAAATATTAAAAATGATCAAATGTGTGTCTTAGAAATAATTTTAGAGACCATTGAATGAATCGCACAAAGGAAAATAAATATATAATTAAGGGTATGATAAAATGAAAAATATTGTGTAGAACAAAAAACAAAAAAAGTTACTCAAGAGTAATAAATGAATACAATACGTGACAAACTTAAGATGAGAGAGAAAAAAAAATCTCAATAAATTATATTAATTTTTATTATGTTTAATTTTTAATTTTATTATTTATTAATATTAAATATTATATTTATACAAAAATAAAAATCAATCTAATTTTTTTTTAAATTAAAAATATTTTAAAAATCTTAGGCCATGACCTCCTACAAATCTTCTAAGATCCGCTTAGGGATGGTAAAAATACTCGTACCTGCGGATATCCGCGGATAAAATCCGCGATGGATAGTTACTACCCGCGGGTATTGGGTAGCGGGTATTTTAATACCCGCTTATAAACAGGTTAGGTACGGGTATCATACTATCCGTACCCGCGGATACCCGTTACCTGCAAAAAATTAAAATTAAAATTTAATTTATATTTTATTAAGTTAAATTTAATTAAAATTAGAAGTAAAAATATATTTTATTATGTCAAATTTAATTATAATTATAATTATAATTATAATTTAATTTAATTTATATTTTATTTTTATAATTTTATATTAAAAAATTTATAAGATACATATTTTTTTAAATATTTTTGGGTATCGAGTATCCACGGGTACCCGCAGGTTTTAAAAATATCCGCGAATATTTTTTAAGCGAATACCCGGCGGGTAAACGGACGGGTAACGGACAAATTTTTTTTGGCGGGTCGGGTTGCAAATAGACACTATCTGTGCCCGACCCGACCCGTTGCCATCCTTAGATCCGCTAGTGCATGTGTATGTTGTATCAAAAGTTGTCTCTTTTACTTTATCACATGTCAAAATCAAAGAAAAAAAATAAAAAGTATCTAAATTTTAATATGTGACCGTTAATATCAATTTTGACAAAAATTATAACACTAACTCCTTTAGAAAAAGAACCCAATTAAATAAAAAATAAAAACTATAAAAGCAAAACAACTAAACAACTAAAAGACCTAATAGAAAAACAAAATTACTAACTAAATCAATGTCAAATGAATGATGTAACATATTCTCATTCTAGTTCTACATTTTTTTAAGATTAGTTGTCACTGTATCGGCTTTTCATTTAATATTTTTTTTAAGAATATATTTTTAACAAATTATTTCAATACACTCCTTTTCATAATTTTGTTTTATTTTTTTATTGTTAGAAAAAGATTGTGTTTCGTATAACTTCTTTTATACTATACATGTGACACGAAATACTCTTGACACCTTAACACTTGTTTTATTTAGAAATCACATAAGACCTTATATGCCATTTATTGCACACTTTACTTTTAGAAATGCATACTAATGATATCAATTTTATATAATTATTAAAATAAAAAGTATTATTAAATTTATAGAAATATGATCATAAATAATTATTTTTAAGATTTTATTGTGGATAGCTTTTTCTTTATCGTGAAAAGTTAATTATGTTTTAGAAATAGCTCCAAAACCTAGAAGTTAAACGGAAAGATTTGTCTACACCAAAAATAGCTAAAGCAAAAGTCTCTTTATGAAGGGTAGACATAAGTTTCACTATATTCTTTCATGTCCTTCAATTAAAAACGTCATACACATTTTTTGCTTATTTTAAATAAGAAATTTGTGCTTTATTTCTATTTTCCTATTCTAAATATTAATTAAATATTTTTTATATTCTTTCATGTCCTTCAATTAAAAACGTCATACACATTTTTTGCTTATTTTAAATAAGAAACTTGTGCTTTATTTCTATTTTCCTATTCTAAATATTAATTAAATATTTTTTATAAAAAATAAAAACATGATATTATTAATGATTCAATGTACAAATGGTACATTTTATTTTCAGTAACAAATATTAAAAAATTTACATAAATATTTAAATAAAGTAAAAGATAATAATTGCATAAATATCAAAATAATTACAAAAAATCATTAAATAATTAAACACAATTAAAATTTTATAACAACTACATAGATATTATTTTTGCAAATATTGAGAGGAAAAATACATTTAAAATTCGAGTGAACTTGATGGATATCATGTGGAATAATTAAGAAAAAAACGAAAAGAATTATTTGAATGAAACAAAACTAATAACTAAAAATAACAACGTGAATAACTTATTTATTACTTAATAAATAAAAGGTATATATTAATAATTTAAATTAAAATTGGATTTGAGATTAAGCATGCATATACATATATGTCTCTGTCTTTATATGAAATTAAAAAAAAAAAACTAAATATTATTTGTAGTTGTACCAATATTTTGTTAATCCTGAAGGCTTTAAAACATATATTTATTGATTGAAAATTTTAATTATATTTTGCTTGTTATCATTATTAGCATTGAAATTGAGCATTGTAAGAAGGTATGACAACACAATTTGGATTGATTACAAATAGTGTCTATTTGCTATCCAACTTCTAAAAGAAATCTAATATGTTATCCCACGTTTATCTATTGCATACCCATTTAAAAGATGTCTCATAGTCTTTTAAAGTTTATGAGTATTTATGTATATCCATGATTATTAAAAAAAAGGAAAAAAAATATGTTTTTGATCTCTCAAGTTTGACCTCAATTTGAAAATGGTCATTGGTCGAAACTTGATCATTGTTTGGACCATGTATTTTCAAAATCATTGTTTTTAATCCCTATTTTTGGACGACGTTAAAAATAACAAACGGCGTGCCATGTGTTATTTAATTTTTTTTATAAAAGAAAAACTAGCGTCGATCTAGACGCTTTTCACAAAAACGGGATAAAATATGTTTTTAATCCTTGAAGTTTAAACTTAATTTGAAAATGGTCCCTAGTTGAAACTTGGTCACTTTTTGATTTCTATACATGCAAAATCATTGTTAAAATATAATAATAATACTACGATTAATAATAATAACATTATATAATAATAATAATATTATTATTATTATATAATTGTTAATAATAATTGTCATATATTAATAACAAGTAATAATATTAATATATCAATAATAATATTAATAATACTATTAATAATTATATATCAGTACTATAATTATATTTTAATGATATTAATATTATTATTATTATATAATCTTATTAGTTACCAATATTACTAATATTTAAAAAATATTAATAATAATATTAATTATTATTAATATTATTAATTATTATATATTATTAATAGTAATATTATTAATATTATTACTGATATATTATTATTATTATATAATTAATATTAATAATAGTTATAACATTAATATTTATTTTAATATTATTAATAATTATATTAATAATTATTATTATTATTATTATTGTTATTATTATATAATAATAATACTATTAATAATTATATATTATTATTATATAATAAAATAATAATATTATTATTATATAATTATTGTTCAATGTGCAGGGACTAAACAATGACAAAGTTTCAACTTAACAAAATTTGGGTCAAACAAGAAAGACCAAAAACATATTTTTCCAAAAAAAAAAAGTATTTTATAAATTTTTAAAATAAAATTACAACAAAATATAATATAATATAATATAATATAAATTTAATCTATTAAAATATAAATTAAATGTTAATTTTAATTAAATTTAACTTAACAAAATATAAATTAATTTTATTTTTTATTTTTTTACGTGTATCGAACATATGCAGGTACAAAAGATAATATGATATCCGCACCCAATTTGTTTATAAACGGATATTAAAATACTTGTTACTCGTTACCTGCAAATAACAACTATCTACTGAGGATTTTATGTACAAATACCCGTGAATTTAGGTATTTTTGTCATCTAATTATAAGAGGATAAAGAAGAAATTTCATAATTATTTGTTGTGGGGAAATATAACACAAATTGAAATAAATATTTATGAAAGATGAAAATTTTAAAATTGTAAAGCTTAGAAATATTCTAATTTGTAATTTCATGGAGTATATGAGCACCATTTCCTTTGCTTTTGATCTGCTGAAGAAAGATAACTAGACACATGCAGAAGAAAAAATGAACATCTATTAATATCCACTTAAGAATGAAAGTTATATTCTTTTCTTTATCCCTTCAAAATGCTTTGAATGTTAGTGCTCCTCTCATCTAGGAAAGTAAAAAAGTAAGATTCTTGGAGTTCCCTAAATTCTTTCCTAAAAATCTAGGTTTTAGTAATTCCTTACTTAAATCTAACGCCATAATAAGAATGTCACAAACTATAACTTGTAAACAAATCTAGTGTGAGCATTCCACACAAGAAAAGTAAAACAAATCTAATGTAGGCAAACATTATGTTCTTTCAAAAATGTTTTTTTTTTCTTATCTATACTATATATTAAAACAGTGGTGTTATCGACCTCACGATAAGTGTCAATGTTTCAATCTCAAGACCATCTCCAATGGAGGGTTTAAAAGACCGATGGTTCGCATGTAGAACCTCGTTATCGGTCAAACGATGGATGTCAATGTTTTGATATAAAGTTTGATGATAGAATCGTTATTAATCATCAGACATCCAAAGTACTGTCTGCTTTGGAGTGTGTGTTTTGTCCCAATTTTATTTTTGAAAAACGTCTAAGATAATAGAAAGAGGAATGAATATTTAAATCATCTTAGATTTCGACTCCTAAACGATGTACAATTATTGAACGTGATAGGATCAACTCTGAAATGTAATTTAGGTACACCAATAATTTTGGAGAAAAGAATCATTGTGCTAATAGAATAGCTTAAATTCATCAACGCCATCCAAAATTTTACTTAATATTTTTTCATAATAAATACCGATTACTTACGTTTAGAATAGTTTAATTTTTTTTATTGTTTTATATGCGTTAGGTTCACCCCTCCTCCTATATTTTATGTTTTCTCTTTTAAAAAACTTATCTAGGTGAAGACGTCAAGCCTAACATGATATATATATATATATATATATATATATATATATATATAAAGAATGAGACCAACATAGTCTAACATTTTGTCAATTTCAAAGTTTGCAAGTTTATATACACAATTATTTGGTTCACAGAAAAGTGAGTAACTTTAAGTTTCATAATATTACAATTCTTCATGTATCTACATCTCTCAGTAGTCAAAATAACACTCATAATTTTACCGTATAAAGAATTTTGAATTTTCATATAAAAAGTGAAAATAATTGATAAAATTATATTGAAAAAGAGGTAATTTATATATTGATAAAGTTAGTGTTCTACAGTTCTCAAAAGTTTTTCATGTGATCTTGTATTATTTATCTTTTTTGCTTTCTGATTGTAAGATTGGGTAGGGTTTCCGAGTTGATTATGTGATAGGGTTTCACATTCACTAGTCTAAGGTCTTGTAGGGTTTTAGATCCTAGTTCTTAATTACGTGTTTTCTTTCTTATTTTTTAATAGATCTATAAAAATACCTGAAAAATTAGTGGATAAGTCAATCTTTGAACAAGAAACCGAAACAAAAAACAACTACAAGCCCATCACTTTGGTGTAAACATTTTCTGAACAAAACAACAATAAACTTATGACCTGCCTATTTTTAAAATAACTATTATAATTTCTTTTTAAAAATTCATTCATTTGCATGTTTATACCAACTTTGAAACAAATATAAGGAACGTGGTTTATATTTGATTTGATTGATTTTCAGTTGATTTAGAAATATAAATAACAAGAAAAAAAAATATAAAATGTATTCACAGTAATTCATTATTGATATCATTGAAGTTATTAAAATTGAAAAAAATACATCATAACTGTAACATGAAGGAATAAGTTGTTTAAAACATTATATTTGAAAAATACATCACAGTTCTACTATTTTATGAAGGAAGAGATTCACTCAATATCAATTTCTTGATAAAAGTTTTTTTCCTACGGCGTCAGCTTCCTGCAAATTCAAAGAGGAAAAATTTAAATAAGAAAAACTTAGAGTCACCATATACTTAAACATGTTGTATAATTATTACATTATAATATTTAAATATTTGTGTACAATAGAAATATTTAGTACCTGGATTGTCATGCATATACAATATGGTGTTGTTCAAGCTTCCAAACCAGATTTTTTTAACAAATGTTATATAAATTGATCTTAAAAGTGATGTGACGAGTATGTCTCTTGAAAATGATTTCATTTTTGGAAGATTACTCATCCTCACTATTTTCAACTCAGGCAAAGATAATGTTGAACTTTGGTTGTCAAAACAAGACAACATTGGAAGATCCTTCATTACAAGACATTCTAGTTTGGGAAAAATGATGGACACATTTTCATCTTCAGATATATCACTAGATATGACCTCTTCCATTTTATCACATTTGCACAGTCTGAGTATTTTGAGTTTCCCAAGATTTTTTACTGAAGAAAGTGAGAATAAACTTTTGAGGTTGTCACATTGGAAAATGTAAATTGACACCAAATTTGAGAAAAATGAAACTTGAGGTTCCTTGTTCCAAACATACTTCAATTTGATTAGATTAATCAATGCTAACACCTCGAGTTGAGGAAGTATTTCATGAATTTTATGATCAAGATTGTCACCTTCAAAATCAAATACCTCTGTCAATAATTCACATTTGCTCAAAGTTAATTTTCTCAAATTCTTGAATCTCATGATCATGCTTGAGGAGATAGCACTCAACAATTTGTTGTTGTTGGCCAAAATTAGATTTTCCAGTTCAGAAAATGATTTGGACGGATAATTCCAGTGCCAAAGCTTCTCTACATTCATATTGATCACATAAAGTATCTTCAATTTTTCCACCAACAACTGCAAGAAACAAGTGGTAATTTCAGCTTGTAGGCCTATGCATGAATTCAAAACTAAGTAGAATGATAGTTTTTCATAATACCATGTTATGCAGTTATATTATTGAATTCCATACTTTTATTCCATCATCAATACAATAAGTAATTAAAATAAATACTAGTTACCAATATCAAATGACAAGAAAGAAAACATGTGATTTCCATGCAAAATACACTTGATAAATAGTTTGTAATGGAAACTTACTGAACTTGGGAAGAAGCAATTTGTTGTAGATGATTCTTCAAGAGCTTTAGAATCTTCAATAAAAGAAATCATAGTACAACAATTTGCTATTTTTAATGTTTGTAGGGAAGGAAATTCAGATATAGAGCGAAAGACAACAGAGAGACTTGGTAGATTTTCAAGAGAAACTTCCTTCAATTCATGAAAGGTGAGTTTCCCTCTCATGCCCTCGACTTCTTCTTCTTCTCCTTCTTCGGGGATAATAATTGTATCCAACACCTCACAATCATAAATTTCCAGATTTGTTAGTTTTAGAGGAACTTGAAGCATATTAAGAGACTTACATTGCTTGACTTGTAGGAGTTTTAGGTTTTGATGGAACCTGGAAATATCTTTGTTAACAATGCAAGTTAACTTTGGAAGATCAATCAAAGTTAGTTCACACAGTTTTTGTAAAAGGTGTGTGGAACAAGATATTTGTTGATGAATATTAAATATTATTTTCAATTCCTTACAGTGACTCACAACAAGTTTCTTTAAGTTCTTCAACTCTTGTAGTGTCTCAGAGGAAATGACACAAACCAAGTTGTCATAACTGTCAAACACAATCTCATTCAATTCAAAGAAAGATTTCCCATCAGGCGTTAGAGTTTCATGTGGATCTGCAAATCCTGTAGTGAATTTTGTCAAGACTGGACATTTTGCAATCATCAAAGATTTTAGACTTGGGAATTCTAAATGACCATCGTAGATTTGTATCAACTTTGGGAGAGACTTCAACTCCAATTTGCTCAGTGATGGAAAGTTAGTTGTTGGATCACCTTTATCAAAATGATCCCTAAAAACGGTAATTAAGGCTTCACACTTTTCTATAATTAATTCCTTAAGTCGGTGAAGCTTCTCCGCTGGATACCGTTCAAATATATATCGGAGACAGGAAACATCTATGATGTGTAAAATTTGTAGGTTTCCAAGGTCAATATATTCTGGATGATCAAAGAACCACATATAACTTAAGTTGGTTTTTATTAATTTTAGTTCCTTTAGCTGTGTGAAAAGTTTGTCATCTTCATCCGTAACATTAAAACAAGCAAGAGGTAGTGAGCACTCTTCAATGTTGATATCTTTGAGTTTATGAGACCTTTTTGGTAACATATTTAGAAAATCCTCCAACATTTCTCCATTACAGTTATTTACCCGAAGAATATGAAGGTTGGTGAAATGTGAACTTTGAAGATTATAGAATATCTTATCCAACTCTTCATTGTTACATACACTGTAATCAGTAATGAGTGAGAATTTGTCATCCTGCATTAATTTTTTTGAGTATTCAT
>Ga0214544_1012686_pt1 | contig 10763 bp, 5 predicted proteins | sample CNSS3metaG_FD_160074 | JGI IMG/M metagenome (GOLD analysis project Ga0214544, IMG submission 160074) | Root nodule microbial communities from cowpea collected in UCLA plant growth center, Los Angeles, California, USA - CNSS3 | ecosystem: Host-associated > Plants > Roots > Nodule | place: USA...
AAAAGGGTAAAAAAAAAAAAAAAGTTTTGAAAAAAAAAAAGAAAAAAAGAAAAGTAAAGAGAAACGGTGCAAAGCATTTAATTTTCTGTTGCCATGAGTTGCTGTGGCGTGCTGCCTGAGTTGCCTAATACTTTCCTTAATTGATACCCTCCTGGAACGTCTGCTGCTACTCATACACAAAAAAGAAAATTAAATGCATTGATGGAAGACTCTGCACATTGGGCAAGGAGAAGCAACCGCCACTTCCCACCCTTTTACCGGACCATGAACAAAAGGAGGGTTCTCAGCAGAAAAAGAGAGAGAGCGAGAGACACATAAGCTAACGGGGAAAAAACAAAATTTAAAGATACAGTTTCACAAAAAAAGGAAAAGGATAACAGAATCAACAAGCAACAAAAGAGGAACAACGAGCAGTACAAACAGAAAGAGACTGCAAGAGGTAAGCATCAATATTCTTGGATGTTTGGATCAATGCAAGACTATCTGATAGTCCTTGAATGAATGTTGTCTGTGTTGTGTTTACCATATTTGTTTGTCTGTGTTGTGTTTAACTGTATGAGCACTACATTCCTGTCACCGTCCAAGCCCCAACCGAACCCCACAGCCACGGTTTCCCTCCATTCCTCCAAACACCAAACTTTTCTTCCTCGTTTTTTTTTTTTCATCACCATCTGATTCATACGCCCACACTAGCCTCCGATTCATTCGAACCTGCAGACACACCAAACCAAACAGTACAACACTCCAAATCCACCTTTCTACCCGCATCATTCATCATCCTCGAGCCATATACAGCAAAACACCCAAAATCACCATAACACCCCAACCACAAAAGCCAGAGAGAGCAGAAACCCAAAAACCAAAACCCACACGCTCAACAGCAGATTCACATCCCTGCAATCTCCATTCACGCCGAATCGGGACCCTCCTTCCACTCCAACACCAAACTCTAGCGCCTTTCCGACCACATACCTCCAATCGGAAACAGAGAAACCACGGGAGGGAGGGAAGATATCGCCGCCGGCGGGTCGGAGCTTTGAACAGAGAAACGTGACAGCAGCTGGCATCTCGGTCAGTACTCTTTGCGAGCGGCAATGGCGTCGTGGCGGCAGTCCAGGTCGCGGCGGTCGGAGCTGACGAACATGAGACTGGAGCGGCATGGTGTGCGACGGCGGAGCTCCGGGATCCGGCCTATCTCGCGCGCGGGAGAGAAACGAGAAAGGAGACGATTCGCGGAGTTGGGTTCTCGCCGACGATGCTTCCGTTGGTGGCTGGTGTCGACGGCGGCGTGTCTCGCCGGCCGTGGGACTTGCGGCGGCGGCATCTGCTCCTGGAATCGTGGTGGCTCGAGGCAATGGAGAAAGGGTCTCGCGCACGAAGGAAGAAAGAGACGCGTGATCGCCGGTGAAATTTTTGGTGATGGTCGCCGTCACCACCGGCATCTCTGGCCTGCCGGAGTAGGTGAAGCATTGATGATGCTTGATGATGGATTTGGTTCCAGGCGCGAGAGGAGAAAAAGAAATCTCGTTTCCTGCTTTGAGAAGAAAGGAGATTAGGGTTCCTGTCGTGCCCTAAACATAGTACATCCTTGTCGAGTTAAAGAAATTAAAAAAAAAAATTATTTTTTTTAGTGTTTTTGTCTTATTATTTTTGGGGAAAATTAATATTTTGAAAATCACATCAATTTTGTATTTTTAATTAAAGATACCGTTCTCGAGTGAGCGTCTTCCCTACACGTAACCTATTCCCAGATCCAAAATTTAGTTTTTCGCATACTTGTCTTGTCTTTATGATTTTCCAGAATAACTATAGTGGCGATTTCAAATCTCTTTTCAAACTCGTTTTCTTTTTTTGGTTCGTTGTCCTGTCGTGATCCCGATTACAACATTAGGTTTTAGTCATAATTGATTTATTATGCTAACATTTAGTTTAATAAAATAAATGTTATCCTAACATTTTCTTAGGGAGAAAAATGAAATATGAAAAGGAAATAAAACAAAAAAGTAGAATGTAGGATAGATTATTTGAATGAATAAAATTATAAAAAATTTAGTTTCAAAATAATACATATAAAATAATAATAATAAATAAAATAATAACAAAATAATAATAATAATGAATAAATAAAAAATTAATAAAGGGTTAAATAATGTTTGTAAGATAAAATTAAAAATTTATAACAAAATTAAAAATAATTAAAAAAAATCATTTTGAACCCAACTTTTATTAAAATAAATTAAATAAATAATAATAATAACCCAATTATTTCTAATTGCTTCCTCTTGCTTTTATTCTTACCACATTTTTTAGCAATCCAATATCTCTTTCATTTTCACACTCCCTTGTTCTCCTTTTACACGCCCACATTAACCACACACACCAGGCCCATTAACAAACTAACCTCCCACACCACTCACGCACACACACTCAGGTAACTTTTCACCTCCCTCACTCATGCACTCAGATTCATTGAATTCACACACTCCTCCCTCACAGGCACAACTAACTTAGCAGATTCAACCAACGTTTCATTCACCTGGAAACACTGTAAAAACAGAATTAAGAAATAAATTGAAGAAGGAGAAGGAGGAGGAGGGGGAGAGAGACGGATGAAGAGTGAATTGGGTTTGAAGGATCAGAGAGAAGAAAGAAGATTTGAATAGCAAAGAAAAGAAATCACGGCAACGGAGGTGTTCATTCTTCTTACTCTATGGTTTCTATTAAATTTTATTTTGAATCATTGTTCGAATTGATCGTTTCTTTGGTGGATTTGTTATTTGCTTCAATTTATATCTTAATACAAAAATCACATATCACAGAGTAGAATAGAACACATAACAGAGAGATTAGAGTAAAAAAAATAGCAAATGTAGAATTAATTGATAACAATTCACTTCCTATGCGAAAGATGATAGTAAACCAATGAAATTATAGTTTTGAATATCTGTAAAATGAAAATAAACCTCCATTGCTGGAAAACACACTCAAATTCAATAGGATTATCTAAAAAAGATGGAAGCAAAGAACAATGTAACAGTGGTGTTATCGGCCGTTGGAGGTCGCACACTTCAATTTTTTGAAGTTTGAAGTTAGGGTTAGAGACGAGAACACTGGGGTGCATTTCGATTTCGAGATTCTGATGGTGCCAAAGTGATCGCGGCAGCGGATTTGACTTGCTCGGAAGCGTCTTCATCGGCGCCAGTTTCGATCAGATGCCTCATCGGAGTTGACCGAACCGAGGTTCGCGGTATCGTGATGGTAAATGACGGTAGTCTTGGAATCACTACGGCTGTGATGCTCGTCAATTGTGCTCATTAAAGGCGTTGCGAAGGTGGCCGGAGATGACGGAGAAGGTTCGATGGCGGTGTATTCACAGATTGCAGTGATGACGAAAACTGGTGGCGATGTGAAAAAATTCTGATTCAGAAACGAGAGTGGCTGTGAAGCATTACGATTTTCAGTTTGGGTCTGAAAATGAAGGTGGCTTGGACATGGCGGACGCCGGCGAGGTTGCCGGTGAGTCTATCGGAACGGCTTGGTGGTGGTTAACACCTGTGCTAGGATTTGTGTGGATGGTATGCGCAGATGGAAGAAGTTAGAAAAGGAATTGGGTATAAGCTTGGCTGATTTCAATTTTCTTTCTGTACCCCATTTTAACCCTCCATACCCTCGTGTGCTAATAATTTGGACTACACTCAAATTACTTAGCGCACCCTATATTTATGCTTTGCCCTTTACCTGATTTGCTGTTTGCACCTCTCATTTCAATACTTACACTCCTGCCTTATTAATTAGATGCTTATGCTCTTTGCATCCCTGTTTTGCTATTCACACCGCTGCTTCATCTTTTTATTTGGGATTTATGTTTTTATCTATAAATCCATTCCTCACTTCTAAATCAAAATTACTATTTTTGTTGTGTTGGAGATGATTAATTATTATGTTAAGTCTCATATTAGATTGGTTTTATAATTAAAATATTATAAATAAAATTTGATTATATTAAGACTCGATAAATCTAAACTTTTAAATAAAATTGGATTAATAGGTTATGTTATTTTTGTTGTGTTGGAGATGATTAATTACTATGTTAAGTCTCATATTTGTTTCATAATTAAAATATTGTAAATAAAATTTGATTATTATATTAAGACTCGATAAATCTAAACTCTCAAGTAAAATTGGATTAATATGTTAAGTTTCAAGTTTACTTGACAATTAAATCTAAATTTTTAAATAAAATTTGATTATCATGTTAAATTTTGTACTTACAGATAATTAAATCTATATTTCTAAATAAATTTTGATTATGTTAAGTCTTAATTTTACTTGATAATTAAATTTTTTAAATAATTAAAAAATATAATCATTATATTTAGTTTTGGATTTACTTAATAATAATTATTTATTATGTAAAATTTCGGATTCACTTGATAAATAATATATATATATATTAAAATTAAATTTTTTTTAAATATTAATTAAATTAAGGTTAAAAAATATATATTAAAATTTAAATTTTTAAAAAATATTAATTAAATTATGGTTTTTTTAAATAGTTTGTTTTCATAAAGACTATGTTACCCGATTTCTCAAAAGACAGGGTCAAATTTTTATGTTTTTTTTTAAAACAATTTAAATAGTTGTTTATCTTTTTCATAGATCCAAGTCAACCTTAAAGATTATGGCGGATAGTTGAAATTTTTGTCCAATTACGGTGGAATAGTAAAATAGGGGTGTGCGAAGCAGGAAATGGACCGGCCCAAGATTTTCCCTTTTCAGAATACATCATCTTCTTCCCCAAATTTCCAATACAAAATGCCATGGAAGCTTTCTCGTGCACCTCCACGTCGCGGCCGCACCTCTGATCAGAAACTGCGTGGGAGCCGCGATCAGAAGCATCGACACGAGTAGCATTGAACTGAGGACCACCCTACCAACAGATTCCAGTACGGCCATAATCGTCGTGCTGCTGCAGCGACGATTGGAAGCATCGTCGCTCTCTTTTGGAAATATATCTTTGGGAACTATATGTTAGCTTATGGTTGCAAATAGAGTTGATTGAGGCAGTCCATGCACTTTGTATATACGTATATACTGAGCTGTGATCTTCTTAAAGGGAGTTAAGGTGAGACAGGGCCAATGTTTTTATTTGAATCCATTTTTTTTCCTTTTTTCTAAATTTGTTTATATTGAGTTTTCTAGTATTATTTTTATTTATTGCGCCCTTCACTCTATACTAAACTAAAAATTGTAATTGACTCTAAATCTGTGTTTGCGGTGATAATCATTATACTTAGCCCAAAACAGTATATTGAATCGTGAAGTCCACACACACTAGATAATGCCAATACCTGTAGAAGTTTTTCATGGATTTTGCAGAAGAGGGAACGAAACCCTTTTGTGTTGGGTAAGGGTATGGTTCCTTGATAGGATTTTCTATTTCTTTGACCCTTCCTTTGATGTTCCCTAAAAGGTATCATTGATCAAGTTGATCAACTACAATGTTAACATGAAAATCTGTACTTCTAATCTTTATTGTGCATTTTAAACATCCGCAACTTTCATTCCGTTTAATTTTGGTCGGATGTTTTATTTTGGATTGATTTATTTTATGTTCTTCTGACATATGTTTTCTATGGTAAATTATGTTATTGTGAAATCAATATGGTGACGTTTAAATTTGGTTGTCTTATTCAAAGTTGCTGATAAGGTAGCTAGGCAATCATTCGGCTAGCATGGACGTAGCACATTGTTATTTAAAGGGGAATGCTGATGCTGTGGAGTTTTGTCCGTATGATTTGTACCATAATGTTTTAGCGGTATCCACTTACACATTACAAGAAGGTTGTCAGCCCAACCGACATGGAAGCATTTCACTTTTCAATGTTGATGAGGAGAAAGGCCACCTTGACATGGTTTTTAGTGAGGAAACTGCTGGAATTTTTGACATAAAGTGGAGCCCACCTGGAGGGCGTTTGAATCCTTTTCTAGCTCAAGCAGATGCTGATGGATACTTGAGAATTAAAATGCTGGAAGGTTGCTCTAATGGAGTGGAAGGTATGGATTTAGTTCTTGATTCATTTCTATGAAGCATTGTATTCGATATGAACATGTCAACTTAGTAACACTAAAAAACTGTATTGAAATAAAAAGTTGTCAAACTTGAAGTTCATACTGACGGATAGGTTAAAATTTAACCAAATATATAAATATTTAGAAGTAATATTAAAATATTAGGTAAAAATCTCATCACAAGTTACAGTGGAGACGATGCATGTACTCAAGATGAATTATTATTTGTTTGGCTCTAAAACTGAAGATTCGTCCATGTTACTAACAAAATGTTCGAAGGTTTAGTTGTTTTAGGTTTTGCTACATGGTATGTTGGAATGATATAGTGGTGCTTGTGTGAAAGTTTTCGATACCAAAGCTAGCTTAGTCCTTATTGTTTATGCAAAGCCCTCTATTTCACAAGCATATTTGCTTCTTCACAATGGGTTGACAACACTGAATTCTTGTGATCTTGAATTCACAATGGATGCTGAGTTCTTAGGCACGATAACTATAGAAGAATGCGAACTTGATAACACTAAGCTTGATAGCAACAAAACATCATGCTAATTGGCTTCACTAAACAAAATATGGTGAGAGTTTGATTGTTTTGGTTCTTACTCAAATATTGCATGTACCTGGACTTCCTATGCAACACATGGGAAAGCATAAATACATTGTTATCGTGGGTCAATTGAGTCAAAAGTACATTTTATTTCGAGACTCACCAATTCTCTTGATTCTCAAGTTTTTTCCAAGTCTATCTAAATCTAGAAAGGAGTTCAAACAGTCAATTGGCTACCTATACTTAGAAGTGTAACTGTTGGAATTTACGAGTTGAGACTTAAGAGTTTGATAACAATTTCTTATGCGGTCAAAAATCCCACAAGACTGATTCCCATATATGGCTATTTTGGGATTTTAATCTATTTCTTTTTGATGGCCTTTCTGAATGTAAGATTCATGTGTTAGTATGAAAACTGCAATTATTGTTACAACTTACACCTATTATTTGACATTCTAACAGTTTTAGTTGCTTTATATACTTTTTTGTTAGCGGCTATTGTTTTTATTATATAGGTTTAGTACATGTACTCATCCACGACATCAAGTTATGTTATTTTTAAATTGGTATTTTGCTAAAGAGATGTCTTATCATCTTTTACTCACTTACCTTGTACTAAAGATTTGTTATTGATTCTATGTCAGGAGTTAATCTAAAGGAGATCACTAATGAGAAAATCAGCAACTCTATGTGCTTGTACCTGGATTGGAACCCTTCAGCCACATCTATCACAGTAGGACTTTCTGATGGCTCTGTCTCTATTGTTTCTGTTCTTGAATCCAAGCTAGAAATACAAGAACAGTGGAAGGCTCATGATTTTGAACTCTGGACAACCTGCTTTGATACTCACCAACCAAATTTGATATACACTGGCTCTGATGATTGCAAGTTCAGTTGCTGGGATTTGCGAGATAAACCTCCCAATGTGGTATTTCAAAGCTCTAAGGTCCACAAAATGGGTGTTACCTGCATTGAGAAGAGTCCACATGACCCGAATATCTTGTTGACTGGTAGCTATGATGAATTCCTGAGGGTATGGGATTTAAGGTCACTCTCAAAACCCCTTAACAGTTCTTCAATTAGCTTAGGGGGAGGAGTTTGGAGGGTTAAGCAGCACCCCTTCATTCCAGGCTTGGTCTTGGCTGCATGTATGCACAATGGTTTTGCTATTGTTGCCATTAAAGGTGACAGTGCTGAAGTGTTGGAAACTTACAACAAACATGATTCTCTTGCTTATGGAGCAGACTGGCAGAAAGGTGAAGCAAATCACTTTGGTGGGAAAACCAAACCATTGGTGGCTACTTGCTCATTCTATGACAAACATGTTAGAGTGTGGAGGTCAGAAAATTATATTGTCTCGTAGAATGTTTGTTCTTACTTAACTTTAGCCCACTAGGAAATGTGATACACAGTTTATTTATTCAATCATGGTTGCATTATTTTGACACTTTCATTTACATTTAATTGTTTTTTTTTTCCTATTCACAGCTTGAAGAATGAATTTACTGTCACTGTTTGATCGTGGTAGTTGATTGAATTATATTAATTAATTGGAACAAATCATCAATGATAAAATTTTCAACACTGGCAAAATTGCTATCTAAAAGTTATTTTGATTGGGTTTTGATGAGACAAATAACCTCGATAAAAACTAACTAATTGGAGTAGCTTATATAGATTAGTTTAAGCAATACAAAAGTTGTGTAGGTAGTTTTTTGTTTATAAAATATAAGCTATTTCAGATCATTTGTACTGTATTTAATTTTCTTCTATAAGTATTTTATATTTGAATACATTTTTTATTATTTTAAATTTCATTTGATTGTTATCTATTTTAATCTTATAGACACAATTAATTATTATATTATTTTTAATATTTGTTTGGTAAATTTTTATTTTATTTTATGTATTTAAAATTAAAAATATTTATCATTACAAAATTAAGTATCAAATAAATGTTTAATGTAAACGTAGCCTAAATAAGAAATAAATAAAATAACATTTCTGAAAAATAAATAAAAGGTAAATTTAATTAGTACTCATGATATGAATTCATTTAAATAAAATTACTTGTTCAAACAAAAAACCATATACAACTTTTAAAAATTAAATAAAAATACAAACTTTTTTAATAGGAATTTAATTATTTAAAAAAATCTAAAATTATATTACATAATAATATATTTATATTTAGAAACAGAAATTGTATTTATATATTAAAACTTATTTACTTATATTTTTTTTATGTCATTTTTCATTAACTACCAACTAATTTATCAAACCCCTATATATAATTCAATAAGTTATTTTATCTGTTCAAAATTTATAAGTTAGAAACTTATAATGTAATAGTTAATTTATTAGCTACTAATTATCTTATCAGCTGGTAATTATCCTATAAGCTAACTTATTTACGTAAAAAAAAATAATTGTAACATTTGTGATAGAAATTAAAAGTTTTATCTCCAAAACTTTAAACTTAAACTATTTTGCTAGAACAAATTTTCTATCAATTTCTTAGTTTAAATTATTATCATTATAACAATTTAATTTAACTTCTATTGTCATTAAGTACTACTAAACCCATCTTCCAAATAACTCCAATCCAATGCTCATTAATCATAAAACAATACATTCTCTTTGAGAGATACTCCGATTCTATCTCTTAACCATTGTACAATACTTTTTACTATGACCAAATTTATTGTAAAAATTATAATGATTTTTTTTTTATTTTTTATCTTTGTATGAACAATCTTTTCACCACTATATTAAGCATCAATGGTTTATGTTTTATTTAAATAGGTTTTTATATCAAAGTTTTAATATGTTGTGATGAAATTACTTTAATGCTTAAAGGTAAATAATTTGTGGAAATTGTCTAATTTTATGACTAAGTATTTAAATGATATATGCATACGTAAATGTAAGCTTATAATTTGAGGACGATTGTGAATGATTATTTGAATTTTTGTATTAAATAAATAATTATGGTGTAACAAATATTTTTAACTTTACTAATAGTCTAGGTCACACAAATAAGACATTAAGTGGTCAGAAGCCGAAAGAAAGTTTATAGTGTTGTCAAAATACCTATTTTGAATTTTAAGTATCAATATATTTTAAATGATCTATGTAATTGAGGTTTGTATATATACCTAAAGTATTAAAACAGGTTAAGTTTTATCTTGAAGTGAAGACATTAATAAATATTTCTTGATAGATATAATGTAATGTATAGATAGATGTATAATATATCGATGAGTATGCTTGTAATTGAAAAAATAATGATGGATTGAATGACTTGTAAATATATATTATGATAAATTTAAAATAGAGTTGTTTCATTTTGATAATTTACTCTTATATATATATATATATATATATATATATATATATATATATATATATATATATATGTGTTATATATTTTTTTTAGTCCCTTAAGTTTTAGTGAATTTTGGAATTAGTTTATCTTTGAAACTTTATACCAATTTAGTCCTTCATCTTTAGAAATGTGTGGATTTAGTCATTCTTACCAAATTTTGCTAAGTTTATTTGACATTTTAAACACATTTTGTGGTAATATTTGAGTTAACATTAAAGTGAAAATGTGTCAAACAGCGTAAACAATTCAAATACTATCATGAAAATCATGAAATGCGTTTGAAACGTCAAATCAACTTAACAAAATCTGGTTAAAAAGACTAATTTTACGTATTTTTAAAGATTTGAAGGACTAAATTGATCAAAAATTGTAAGGAGGGATTAATTTTAAATTTCAATGAAACTTAAGGGACCAAAAACATATTTAAATATATATATATATATATATATATATATATATATATATATATATATATATATATATATATATTTGTTTGTGTGGTAACATGTTATTAAGACTGTGTGAACAAATGAGATTATAGTCTGAAACTGTATTCGAAGAACATGAATATGTGTATATATTGGGAAATTTGTAAAAAGGGGTCAGTTTGGAGGTGTATTTGTAAAAAGGGGTCTGTTTCAAATAATATTGCAAAAGTGGGTCGTGTCGTCCGGCGGGAGGACGACATTAAGCTGAAGTCGTCCTCCCAGAGGCCGGTTTCCTTTTTTTTTTTTTTTTTTTTTTTATATAGTTTGG
>Ga0214544_1012690_pt1 | contig 10755 bp, 3 predicted proteins | sample CNSS3metaG_FD_160074 | JGI IMG/M metagenome (GOLD analysis project Ga0214544, IMG submission 160074) | Root nodule microbial communities from cowpea collected in UCLA plant growth center, Los Angeles, California, USA - CNSS3 | ecosystem: Host-associated > Plants > Roots > Nodule | place: USA...
TTTATAGTTTTTACTTTTTATTTAATTGGCTTCTTTTTCTAAAGGATTTAGTGTGATAATTTTTGTCAAAATTGATATTAACGGTCACATATTAAAATTTAGATATTTTTTATTTTTTTTTCTCTGATTTTGACATGTTATAAAGTAAAAGAGACAATTTTTTATACAACATACACATGCCCTAGCGGATCTTAGAAGATTTGTAGGAGGTCATGGCCTAAGATTTTTAAAATATTTTTAATTTAAAAAAGATTAGATTGATTTTTATTTTTTTATAAATATAATATTAATATTAATAAATAAAAAAATAAAAAAATTAAACATAATAAAAAATAATAAAATTTATTGAGATTTTTTTTCTCTCTCATCTTAAGTTTCTCACGTATTGTATTAATTTATCATTCTTGCACTTTTTTGTTTTTTGTTTTAAATAATAAATAGAAAGTTAGACATAAATTCATTTTCTCACTCTGAGTTCTCATCCTTTCTTTTTTATAGATAAATATTAGTTTGATATTTAGTTTTTTTTTTCATCTTCTGAGTTTTTTGTATATTTATTTTTTTATGAATATAAAAAGAAAAGTTATGTATTATAGGTTTCCTCGTAATCATTTTTTAAATGTAACTTGATTATATTTTTTTTAATAATTATGTTTCTCAATTTTTGATAAATTATTTTTCAATCTTAATTTTTTTAAATAGGTATATTAAAAAAAAAAAAGTGTGTATTTATATATATATATATATATATATATATATATATATATATATAAAACTTTTATTTTAAGTTACTATATAATTTTGTTAAGAGATATAATTTGCAGTTTTTTGAAAACAAAAAAAATGCAAATTTGTTTAAACGAAATTTTAGAGGATTGTGAAATATATGGTGGCTAAGTTCTTATTCTAGTTTTTCCTTCTTTAATTTGCAGGAAGTTGATGCTGTAGGAAAAACACATAAAATCGCATTATCAAACAATGGGTATTGAGTAATCTCATCCTTCTTCATAATATAGTACAGAGTGATTATGGTACAAATGATGCCAAGATTAAAAGGAGTAGAATTAGTTAAACCCAATCAAAAGCTTCTCAAATCTAATTTCTCAAGCAACTTTTAATCTATCATTTGGATCATTTTTTAATTATCTATTTTTATTTTTTTTAATGATATCATAGGATGATTTAAAGATGACGGAATGGTGGATTAAATATAGATAAAAAAAGTGAATTAAAAATATGATTATGGACATAAGAAAAGGAAAGATGAAAGGCTTTGACAGCGAAAAAATAAGAGTCTTGACGAAATGGTGGCAAGAGTAACTCAAGCAACCCAAACCTTTCATCTTCTACAAAGTTTAAATCTCTTGAACAAACAATTGCGTGTTAGTGTGAGTAGCCTAAAAGGTATCCAGGGACAGAACCTTAGGAGCTATCATGAGTTCAAAACCATCGTTAACCCTTCGAAAAGGTCCGAGTTGAAAACATAAGCTAAACGTAATATTAGATTCCCAAATGTCGATTTTAAGCTTAGCAAGCAATTGATAAATAAACCACCAACCTCGGCCCATCTTTGTGACATATGAAAGCTTGCACCCACTCCACAAATCAGGCTAATTTATCTTAAATCAATCCATCGCATTTTAAAAAAAACACACACACATAAATAATATATATATATATATATATATATATATATATATATATATATATATATATATATATATATATATATATATTTAAAGGGGACGACAGCACCAAAGTCAGTGTGTGTGTTTGGGAAGAGAATAATAGCTTTGCTTAGTAGTGTTATCGAATCCTTTAGCATGACATTAACTTAATAATCGAATAACTCTCTCGAGCATTTGGTTTGCATAATGCACCAATTATCTCAATGTACTATGTTCCCATCTACTAAGATTTAACTATCTAAGTCAATCTACTGAGAACTAATTTTGTACTTTTTTTCATATTTTTTTTGCTTACTTATAAACTTTGTGTGTGACCACTTCTTTTTTCAATCAGAAATGATATTTTGACATTTAGACACAGTTTTGACACGACTTATGTGTCATTTTATTTTTTATTTAAAAATTAGTTTTATGGAGTTGGGGAGGAGTGAGGCACGTGTGTGAGTTTCTGAAAGATAGAGAAAGAGTTTTTCATCAAACAAACAAACAGAGTGAAGAGCGAAACTTTAGCAAAGAGAGAGAAACTCCTTCTTCACACACAGAAGCTCGAGTGGCTGACCTACGGGAGTGGTTTAGAAGGGCCATTATGGAGAGAAGTAGAACCAATGCCTTGTGACTATAGTGAACAACATTGTAGGGCTTACAGTTTGCGATTGTCAACAACCATCTTTCGTTTATCACAACACCGGTGAGTTTGTTCTCCGATTGAAGGATAGGTTTTTGGTGTTTTCCATTTTTCTTGGTTTAGAAATTGTTAGGGCAATGGGTCCTATGTATTTTGATTGTTGGACACCACTCTAACGTTTTTGCGGGTGAGGTGGGGGGTCATTGCAGCGTTTTTCGTTACTTTTTTCGTTGGTGGAGTTTAATGTTCTTCCCTTTCATCCCTTGTGTTGATTGATGCGTTTTTCCTTTCGTCCTTGGTGTTGGTTGAAGTGTTTTTCGCTGGTTGTTTTGTGGGTAAGGAATCATTGTAGCATTTTGGGTTCTCTGTTTTTCATTATTCTCTTATTCTCTATTTTTTTTAATGTAGTTGGTAGCATTTGTACAAGTGATGGGTGAAAAAGATGAATGTAACGAAAAAGTAATTGTAATGTGATGTTCATTTCGATTGTGCGTTGTATTCATGTTTTTGTCATAATTAATGAGAACATGTTATTTGAGATATATTTTTCTTCATTTTTTTGTTAGGCTTGATTATGAACATTTTATTGTACAAAACACATTGTTGAAATAAATTCATTCATTTTGGAGAATCACCGTGCAGTGAACAATATGTCATTGGGCGAGAAAAGCTTTACCACATTCAACAACAATACATATGTCAATGAATATTAGATTGAGACAACAACAAAAGGCAACAAGTTCTTCAAGATAATGATTTATTGGATAGGACTTAGAAGATATATGAATGTTCACTTATGATATGTTAGACCATATTCATATAATTGAAATTTGAAATCAATTGTTTTTGTTGGACCAATTGTAAATGAAAATTGTATTATGAATAGATTTCCTATTATGAATGGATTTGGTATTTGAACAATATGGTTTGTATAGATGTGTGGGACAATATGGTTTGTAAATGACAAATATTATGAGTAAATTTTGGAACTGTTATAGAGTACATGATTGGTAATATCTAAGCTACAAAATAATGTGTATAGAAAACCAAATGTAGGTCCCTACTTATTTTCATATGGCCTCTCACGTGTGTGTTTGTGGTGGCTACATAATGTTTTATTCCTTAAAAGTCCATCAAATGACCTACTTCATTCTCTGGAAGCAGTGTAATATAATTTTTGTAGGGCATATTAGGTGTATAGAACTTGTTCTATCACAACTACCACATGGAGTCATAATATGTTCAAAAAACTCAACGCAACTCCCTACTTAATTCCATATGGCTTACCACATGTTTTTTAGTGGTAGTTTCATAGCTTATTTTCCCAAAACAATGCATGTGATGACCTATGTTGTTGTTCGTAACGACCGCAATATAATTTATTGCTCATGTGGTGTACATAGAACACTAATTGTCATAATTTTCACAGCAATTCCTGCTTGTGTGTCATTCCTATTTGATTAATTATATTTTCCTTAACTGTCTACTAATTGTACATAAAACCAACGTAACTCTCCCTTTATTTCCATTTGGTTCCCCAATTGTTTGTTACCCATAGTTTCATAGTTTATTTTTCGAAAATAATGCGTCAGATGATGTATGTTATTGTCAATAACTACCACAATGTAATATTTTTTCTCCACAAGGTGTACATAGAACATAGTCTGTCATAACTACAATATCATCTTCAAATTGTTCGAAATTTCCAAAGCAACTCCCCAATTATTTCCACATGGCTCCTTAACAATATGTCACTACTGATTGCATCATTTTTTTAGTTAACAATGCGTCCAATGAACCACCTTATTTTTCATAACGACTCCACTATCATTTGTTAGCCCATATGGGGTACGTAGAATGTAGAATGTGATAGTTATACAAGTAGGTTAAAATTGTTCAAAAAACTTTGCGTAGATCCCCACTTATTTCCCCATGGCTCCCCACTAAAGTGTCAATTAGATTTGTTTAATTTAGTTTTTCATAACAATGTGTCCAATTACCTATTTTTGTTGTTTGTAACGACCCTAATGTAATTAATTTTGTCCATAAGGTCTACACAGAACGTTGGTCTACCATAATTACAAAATTGTGTACCAATTGTTCAAAATTCTAAAACCAACTTCCCAATTATTTCCACATGGCTCCTTCACTGTGTGTCACTACTTATTGCATAATTTTTTTTAGTTAACAATGCATCCAATGAATCACCTTATTTCCTATAATGACTCCACTATAATTTTTCGCCCATATGGGGTACGTAGAACGCATACTATGATAATTTTATAAGTGGGTTAAAATTGTTCAAAAACTCCAATGCAACTCCCTGCTTAATTCCACATGCCTCCCCACCAAAGTGTCAATTGGATTTGCTTAATTTAGTTTTCGTTAACAGTGCGTCCAATTACATAATAACCCCAATGTAATTAATTTAGTTCACATAGGATACATAGAACATGGTATGTCATAATTACAACATTGTGTACATATTGTTCAAAAATCACAATATAACTCACCCGTTATTTGGACATGACTACCCAATTTATATCTAATACAAGTTAAATCATTTAATCACTTCAATATATCGTCATTGTTCCATTGTTAATCTCTCATTGACAGCTACAAGATACTTCGATTTGCATGAATGACGAAAAAAGATCTACATAAAAAAAATTACAGAGAAAGGATACCAAATATGAACAACTAAATCCACACACTGAAAAGCCAAATACCTTTTTATCGTCCCTGCATTCACGAAAAACGTTGCAATGACCCCCCACCACACACACACAAACGTTAGAGCGGTGCCTAACAATCAGAATGCATAGGACACTATCGCAACCGAAATCGTGACGGGACGATCCACCAAAAATTAAATTTGTAAAAATAGAGTTTGGAGTCGCCACCATAGTTTATTATGGAAAGCTACGGAAAAACCAAAAAGAGAAGACAAGGTCTGCAAAAAACCAGATTTTGGGTCCGGAAGTCGGTTACACGTGGTGAAGGTATTAGCACCCCAAAGCGTCTATCATAAGACAATACCTTTAATTAAATGTGCAAAACTTACGTGCTTTTTCAAAATATTTATTTTTCCCAAAAAATAATATAAAAGGATGTACAAAAGAAACAAAATTTTTTTATTTTTATTTTTTAGGCCCGACAAGGAGTAATCCTTGCTCCTACATATCTCCATTTATAGTGGAGAATCAAGGTTACGTAGTTCTTTATGAAAAACTATTTGAAAAATGATGTAATTTTTTTTTATAATTTTGAAAACCTTTTTTATTTAAATTTTAGTATTATTTTAAAATTGGTGTCACGCGGTCGGACAAACACTTGAAATAAATTTTTTTTTTAATCTTTTTTTTTAATCATTTATAAAAAAATTATATTTTTTAAAGTTATTTAAAATGGATGTGGATGTCGTGAGCAACAAGATAGATATAAAAAAGTAAACAAAGAAAGCTATTTTTTTCTTTTTAGATCATTTATATATATTTTTTAGAAAAAAATAAAAGTTAAATTGGATGTCATGCGACGAGAGCGATCGGGCAAACACTAAAGAAAGGGAAAAAATAGTTTTTTATGATTAAAGAAAAATGAAAATTGGAAAAACTAAATCAAAAGATGAAAGAACTAATAGTGACGTACCTTCCAAAATTTTCAATATCTCCTCACCTTTTCTCTTTTCTTTTCTTCTTGCTTCATTTTCTAATATTTTTGTGTTTGTTTTTCCAATAGAGATAAAAATGAGAGGTGTCTATGTGGGTGGTAATGAGTGAAAGAAAGAGTGTAGAAAATGTTTTCTTCTCTCCTTTTTCAATATGTTTTCTACCTTCTTCAATATGTTTTTTTAAAGAGATATAAAGTGGTGATGAGAAAGAATTAGAAAAGTGTAGAAAATATTTTTGTTTCAGTTCCTTTTTCATATGACAGACTACGTATTTATATTCACATATTGCAATCTCAATGCAATCCTAGCCTTAATCGTAATGAATAATATAAGGAAAGAATTGGGCATGATAGCAACACATTATGGGGATCAAATCATAGCAAATCAGAGCACAAAATCAATCAAGATCAAAAATATTGATTCTAACCATTAACAAATCAGAGCGCCACAAAATCAATCATAATTAGTAATATTGATTCTTTACCATTTGAAGAGATATTGCTTCTAATTATTAGAATCATATTACTAAGTTCTCCATCGGGAACAAAGGGAAATATTTGAGTTGTTGGGCTCATGAAAATGAGTGTGATAATTAATAACAAAGTGGACTCTTTCTTCTTTATTCCTTTTTTTATCATCTCTTATTTTTTTTCTTCTAAAATTAAAGTTTAAAAATCTTTGAAGAAAATTTTGTTTCACATTTTTTTAATTTTCCATCAACTAAAAAGCTTTTTTTATTTTTTTGAAAATAAATTTATTCATCTGGACGAAATTGGGTGTTGACAACTGCCTCTCTTTACTTAGATTTTGCTAGATAATATGAAAATTTGACTTTTTCACATTATCATAATAAAAGATAAGTAAAGATAAAAACACTAATTTTGTTCAGATGTCAAAAGAAGACAAATTTGAAGACAAACTTGACCATTCTAGAGGAGATGGTTTGTATATGAAAGAAAAGAACTAGGTGGCCATTACCAAGCAAAGGGTCTCAATTTGACACACTAATTCTTTTTTTTTTTTTACTTTTTGAAAAAATAAAATTAGACCAATATCTTGGAGAGAGTCTATTCAAAAGATTTGGTGACCATTACCATGTAGAGGGTTCTGATCCGAAATTTTTCTTTTTTTAACATTTTGAGAAAAGATTAGACCAATCCCGAGGAGAAGGTCTATATCCAAAAGATTCAGTGACCATTACCATGTAGAGGGTCACGATCTGACAAATCATTTTGTTTTATTATATTCTTTTATGACTTTTTGAAAAAACATATTAGACAAATCTCGAGGAGAGGGTCTATATCAAAAGGAACGAAATCAATGATCATTGTCTCGTAGAGGGCCTTCATGTAAATAAATCAATGACCATTGCATCGTAGAAGGCCTCGATGTGACAAAGAAATCAATGATCATTGCCACGCAGAGGGTCTTGAGGTAAAGAGATCGATGACCATTGCCTCGCAAAGGGTCTTGATGTAAAGAGATCGATGACCATTGCCTCGCAGAGGGCCTCGATGTGACATAAGAAATCAATGACCATTGCCTTGTATTGTAGAGGGTCTTGATGTAAAGATATCGATGACAATTGCCTCACAGAGGGCCTTGATGTATAAAACGAAATTAATTGATGTAAATAAATCAATATATTGCATCGCAGAGGGCCTCAATGTGACAAAGAAATCAATGAGCATTGCCACGCAGAGGGTCTTGATGTAAAGAGATCGATGACCATTGCCTCGCAGAAGGCCTCGATGTGACATAAGAAATCAATGACCATAGCCTCGCAGAGGGTCTTGATGTAAAGAGATCAATGACCATTGCCTCGTAGAGGGCCTTGATGTGACATAAGAAATTGTTTTGCAAAGGGTCTTAATGTAAAGAGATCGATGATAGCAACACATAGCAAATCAGAGTACAAAATCAATCAAGATAAAAAATATTTATTCTAACCATTAACAAATCAGAGTACAAAATCAATCCTAATTAGTAATATTGATTCTTTACCATTTGAAGAGATATTGCTTCTAATAATTATTAGAATCATATCACTAAGTTTTCCATCAAGAACAAAGGAAAATATATATTTGAGGTGTTGGGCTCATGAAAAGGAGTGTGATAATAACAAATTGGGCTCTCCATCTTTATTCCTTTTTTTATCATCTTTCTTTTTTTCTTTTTTTTTTTTCTAAAATTAAAGTTTAAAAATCTTTCAAGAATTTTTTTTATTTTCCATTAAATAAAAAACTTTTATTTATTTTTTTTAAAATAAATTTATTCACCCGGACAAAATTGGATGTTGACAGACCCCAGTGTCTTAACAGTTTCTAAACTAAGAAAAACATAAACCACAAAAAACCTATCCTTCAATCGGGGGACGGACTCATCGACACAATGATAAACGAAAGATGGTCGTCGACAACCGCAAGCCCTAAAATGTTTTTGCAAAAGTCGCGGCGTTGGTTCTGCTTCTCTCTGTAATGGCACGTCTATGGCATTGTCAACCTCTCCCGTAGGTCAGCCACTCGAATTTATGTGTGTGAAGAAAGATTTTCTCTCTCTTTGCCAAAGTTTTGCTCTTCACTATGTTTGTTTGATGAAAAACTCTTCCTATACCCTTCAAAAACTAACACACGTGCCACACTCCTCCCCAACTTAATAAAACCAATTTTTAAATAAAAAGTAAAATGACACTGTCAAAACTATGTCTAATTTGTATGTCAAAATATCATTTTTATTTTTCAATATATTTTGGAAGATGAAATGACAATAATAATCTCACACTAAAAAATTTACTCTTTTGTAAAATAAGTATGACATTAACTTAATAATCAAAAAACTCCTGAGCAATTGGTTTGCATAATGTACCAGTATCTCAAACAAGAAATATTTCACTTGAACACATTTGTCATTGTAACTATGCACTAAAAATCCTATGTCAACAAGGAAATTTATATGTTATATCAAAACGTAAAATCCTACCAGTAAAGCAATGTAAATCTTTTAAATAATATGTTATACGTGTCTCAAAAACTAACAAATTTAATGATCTATGATTGTGAAACATCGATGAAATTGTTATCATTGAAGAAGAAGAAAAAAAAATAGAGAAACTCACCTTTCGGGAATTGGAGGAGGTTTCTCTTAAAAATGTATCAAAACTCTTGATTTTCCTTCTATATATGAATTTCCATCATCGAAAACATTAAAAATAACAAATTGTAACATTAAAAATAACAAATTGTTATGTCGTGAGGTCTTTCATAGAATGATGTACAACAAATTATATAAGCTTGGAACTCATCTACGAGCTCACAGCTTAAATTACCAATTACCACTTTTTTCCTTGCAATTAATGGTGCAAAGATTGAAGAAACTTTATACGTTAAATATGTAGAGAAGCTTTGGAATTACAATCCATCTGTGAACATCTAAGTTTTACCAACAACAAATTGTAGAGTGTTGTCCTCTTAAGTGTGACCATCATAGTCAATAGTTTGAGAAAATTAACTATGATCAAATGTAAATTATTGATAGAGGCATTTAGTCTTAAATATAACAATATTCATCATAAAATTCATGAAATTCTTCCTTAATTAGAGGTGTTTTCAGAAGTAATTATAGTTTTGAATCATATATAAATTACATAATTGTGTGACTAAACACCACTGCCATGTATTTTCAGAAGCAAACATCGAAATGCAACATACCTTAAAAAGTTAGCAAGACAAAAGATTTGTGTAATTTTTATATTTGACCGAAACATAATTAAATTTAGGTAATTAAAATTGGAGAGATTCAAGTTTAGAATACAAAAATCTAGAAGTAGTTTCAACTTCTCCACATTCTTAAGAGCATCTTCCTAAATTAAAAATGAACAACCAAATTCCTTCTAGATTTTTTGACAAATAACTGTCTTTTTGGTGTTGATAACCCTCTCTATGTGTTATAGTTTGTGATATTCTTATTCTGGTGTTAGATTTAAGTAAGGAATTACTGAAACCTAGAGTTTTAGGAAAGAATGAGAGGGAGAGTACCTAACATTCAAAGCATTTTGAAGGGATTAAGAAAAGAATACAACCATTCATCCTTAAGTGAATATATATAAATAGATCTTCATTTTTCTTTTGTATGTATCTATTATTTATCCTTCGTCTGAAGTTCGAAAACAAAGAAAATGTCACAAACATCATCCAGGTAATTATAATCTTTAATATGTTAAAACTTTTCAATTTTAAAATTATCATGTGCCATAATTCATTTTGTATTATACTTCCGCTAACACCAAATAATTATGAGATAATATTTTCTTATTTCTTTATTTCATGCATGCTCTTTACAAAGCTCATTCATCATCCCCAAAAACATCATTACAAAGTAAAACACCAAATAATTATGGGGTAACCTTTTTTATTTCTTTATTCCCCTTTCCTCTTTACAATTCAAAAAATTATTTATTAACATTATTTTTATAAATTTAGTAATATTTTTATTTTCATAATTATTATAATAAATCTATATCATTAATATATAAAGTAATCTATAACTATTCTCTTTTTTGTCCACAATTTTTTATTTCTAATTTACTCTTTACAATATAAATATTTATTTATTTTCTCTTATTTTCTTTATTTATTCTATTTTGTTCTTAATAAATACAAATTTACTTTCATATTAATTCAATGAAATTACAGTATCATCACCTACTAATATATATATATATATATATATATATATATATATATATATATATTTTTAGATATATATATATATTA
>Ga0214544_1012691_pt1 | contig 10754 bp, 4 predicted proteins | sample CNSS3metaG_FD_160074 | JGI IMG/M metagenome (GOLD analysis project Ga0214544, IMG submission 160074) | Root nodule microbial communities from cowpea collected in UCLA plant growth center, Los Angeles, California, USA - CNSS3 | ecosystem: Host-associated > Plants > Roots > Nodule | place: USA...
TATATTATTATATATATATAATATATAATATTTTATATATATATATATATATATATATATATATATATATATATATATATATATATATATATATATATATGTATATATGTATATATATTTAAGTTACCTACGAAAAAATTTGTATGTAAGTTATCTAGGAAAACTTTCGTATGTAACTTATATACGAAGATTTTCGTAGGTAACTTATCTACGAAGATTTTTGTAGATAATTTACATACGAAAATTTTTGTAGGTAACTAAAGTTCTTTCTTACGACTACCTTCGTAGATAATTTTCATAGATAAAATTACCTACGAATGCACATTTCGTAGATAAAATTACCTACCGGCTAAATACCTACGAAATCTGTTTCGTAGATAATTCGTAAACAATATCAAGTTACCTACGAAAATTGTCCATTATCTATGAATTTTGAGCGTAAATAATAAGCATATTTCTTGTATTGAGAGAACGAACCAGAGCACAATTAGTTTCGTTGTAGGAGTTTAGGGTTTCAATGGTTTTGTTGTCGAAACAAAGACAAAAGAGTAGAAGTTAGGGTGCACTTATTATGTCGGTTAAAATTAAAACTCACATAATAAATAACTTATTGGTTCTATATTGAATAGACATAGTAAGTATTTACCATGTTAGTTTCAATTTTAACTAACATAATAAATTTGGCTATTATTACAACAATGTCATCGCTTCCTTTTTTTATGATAAGTGTGTTGCACCTGACAAAACAAGCTTTAGTGTTTTACACTAGTAAGCATTTTCTATGTCAGTTAAAATTAAAAATAACATAGTAAGTGACTTATTATGACAAAGTGAATTACATCAATCATAATAAGTTTCACATTTATTACAAAAATATTATTGCACCACTTTTTATGATAGGTGGATTACACCCGTCAATCATTGTTTTACATTTTTTCAATAGTATGTCGCAAAAATTTGTATCCCACCAAATTAGAAAATTAATGTAATATATAAATTATTTGATTCAATTTTCATAAATTTTTTGTTTTAAAAAAATTAAAAATAAAAAGTTGAAGAAATAATACACAAAAAGTTAGTGTAGTTGGACATAACTTCAGTGTAATATTTTTTTTTCTATGACGTTGTGCTCTCCATCTGATTTAAAAATAAATTGAGAGTCATCTTATGCAATGACGTCTTTAGGTGTGTAGGCTTCGCAATGAATTCGTGCTCCCCATCATGACTTCTGATTTAAAAAAAAAAATTGAAATTCATCCCATGCTAAGACAACTTCAAGTGTGCAAGCTTTTTAATTGAAGTCGTGCAACTCATGCACAACATCTTAATTTTAAAAATAAAATTGAATCCCGTCCTCAACAAATATGACTTCACCATATTAAGATAATCAAAGTTGTGCTCACGATGATTTTATTGGATCATATTTTCTAAACTAAAGTCTTCTTTTTGTTGCATGACTTTTGTAGAAGTTCAAAAATCAATGTGAAGTCCTGTGCATGAAAAACACCATATTACGTGAATTCATTCCTTGTATGCTCAACTTACCCATAACCCATAAAAGTTTTAGAATCTTTTTTTATTCTAGTAAAATTGGTGTAAAATTACACCATTTTGGTAAAAAAAATGGGGAAAGGAAATACAAAGATCAATGTATTATAATTTGTGAATGATACAATCTTCCATAAGGAGGTTATAATGCATAATGTTTCGATGATTGAAAAAATGCCAAGGAGTTTTGAATTAGCATTAGGCATTAAGGTGAACTTTTCTAGAATCATATATGGTGTTATAGGGGCCGACAACTAAAGAATAAAGTTGGTGGATAAAATGTTGATTTATATAATTAATTCGACCTCATTTGTTTACCTTAGAAAGGAGACAATGTTGAACTCAATCATCCTAAAGATAAAAAAAAAATTGTCCCTATAGAAGAACAAACAACTAGCCTTTAGTAGAAGAGTGTGTTTAAATAATTTTGTTATGCTTCTTTACCTACCCCTCCCCCACCCACCCACATACACTCACTCAATCACTCACCTACTCACATTCTAGCTTATAATTATAAAAGATTTGTTTCTCATTATCATGATCTCTATTATGAAAAAAATTCTAAATTATAAAAATAAGAAACATAATGAATTTGATTCAATATCATTTTGTGAATGGATTAAACCTACAAAAATTTATAAAATAAAAAATAATATTATAAATAATTGATCAATGCAAAAATACTACATATAAATATTATTAAAAAGGGATAAATTGATTAGTCCAAAATTATAAGAACAATTATTATTTTACATACTAAATTTTTGTTATGTTTGGATACCTTACTCTATGTTCTTATATTTTGAATTATTGTTTAGTTTTGAAAGTTGCTATGAGGAAATAGGATTGTAAGTAAGTCAAATTATTTATATGTTTTACAGAACCTTAGGATAAATGATCTGAATGCGAAGATGATATGATGACAATATATTGAGTTTTATGCAAGATTGTGTTTTTTTGAACTTATTTTTGGTAGGAACAAGGCAATAAAGGAAACAATAAAGGAGAGAAAAATAGACACAGAGAATTTAACGTGGTTGCGTACAATGTGTATGCCTACGTCCACGACTACACTAGGAAGTATGTTTATTTCTGGTGTATCTCAAAGCTTTACACAAAGTCTCTTATATAGTAAAATAGAGAACCACATCTCACAATTCTAAGCGATGTGGGACTAAATCAAGCACCATAATACTAACAATTCTCCCACTTGGGGTTTGATTTATATTACCACCTAGTGTAGTGCCTTCATCATCAATTTTCTTGAAGGCCAGTTGAGGCAATGTAAAACCTCAACTTATGACAGTCTTGGTCAACATATCAGCTGGATTCTCTGCACTGGAATCTTCAACAAAATCAAATCTCCATCGTTTATCAAGTTTATGATAAAATGATACTTCAATTCAATGTGTTTGCATCTGGAATGAGGAATTGGATTTTTAGCAAGACAAATGGCATTTTGATTGTCACTAAATAATGGAGATTCATCTTGCCATTTCCCTAATTCTTTTAGAAGATTCTTCAACCATATAATCTCTTTTGCTGCTTCTGAGATAACTACATATTTAGCTTCAGTGGTTGAAAGGGAGACTCTACCTTCAAGTTTGGACTTCCAATTGATAGTTGTACCACCTAACGTAAAAATGTAACCTGTTGTGCTCTTTTTACTATCCAAATCACCTCCCAAAGAATAAAGGAGAGAAAAATAGACACAAAGAATTTAATGTGGTTTAGCGTACAATGTGTATGTCTACGTCCATGACTACACTAGGAAGTATGTTTATTTCTGGTGTATCACAAAGCTTTACACAGAGTCTCTTATATAGTAAAATAGATAACCACATCTCACAATTCTAAGCGATGTGGGACTAAATCAAGCACCATAATACTAACAATTTTTTATGTTTAAGTTTGAAATGAGATTTGTTTAATTTAAATGAATACAATTTGTTGTGTTATTATTTTTTTCAGTAATTAGATTAGTGCATTTGAGACAAACTAGTTTAATATGTGGTTATTTGAAGCAAAATATTCAATTGTTAGATTGAGCTTGACATACAAAATATTCAATGACTAAGGTTGCATTGAAATGAGTAAAGCATGATATGTGAAGAAGTTGTGATTTAGATTAATCATTTGAATTGTTTAGAAGTTGTATTGTTAAAATGTTTTTGAAAATATCTTTGAAAATTTATTTGATTCTACTACTAAGATTGATTTTTCTAATCTTTTCTCTCAAAGGAAAATAGAGTTGAAAATCAACCTTTTTCAATTCTATTTTCCCTTGAGAGAAAGACTTTTTGCTCAAGCAAAGTTAACACTACAAGTCAACCTATGTTTCTATCCAAAGTTTACTCAAACAAAGAAAACATTTTCGCTCAAACTAAAAAAAATGGATTTTTTTTCTTTCTTCCCTTTTCTTTTTCTTGTATCTTTAATCAATTATATTTGAATGTTTATTATAAATGTAAAATGAACATTAGTTTGAATATTGATTTGAGATTTTGTTCAAAAGAGTTATCATGTATGAAAATAATTATTGCAATGATAAAACATATATGAATTTGTAGTCACATATTTGGAATATGTGAATGATTGTTTTACTTGTATATTAAGTACACTGACACCTATGTTTTAAGAGAGATCTTCTTTACTTCATTAAAATAGACTAAGGTGAGAAGTTGAGAATTTTTGCACACTGACATATGTAGATGTGTAGCTTGAGTATTGAATCAAATGTTAGTATCTGATATAATATATTTAATATGAGTCTTTCAAAATGTGTCCGTTGATAATTAAAATGTATCTTTGTGTATATTTTTTTGTTTCTTACATTACAAATTTGTTTTAATAATTTACTTTGGCATGTGTGTTGTTTATATTATTAACTACTATGTGTCTTTTATGTATAAGGGATGATATAGATACAAGTAAAAGAATGTGTGAAAGAGAATATTTTCTTTTACTCCCATTATATAAATATTACAAGATCTGTACCTTCTTTGGTAGATTTATGATATAGTACATAGTTTAATCAAATACAAACTATTTAAAAAAAATTATTTTCTATATTGATTTTAACAAATGTAATACTTTTACATCGCTTATGCAAAAAGATCCCCAGTTGTCAGATAAATTTATTTGTAAATTAAAAATAAAATTAAACAACCTAAGTAAGAAAAATTATAATAAAATATGAACTAATTTCAACTTACGAAAAACATCTGATTTTATTTTGTCGAAGTGTTTCCAGATATACTTATCGAAACATTCTCTTACTCAGACATTTCCATAGATATGGCAAAGCCCTTAATTTTTTCCCCCAGTCTACATCTACGATGTGATCATGCTAAAGGGTGAAGAAAACAATTTCGATAAATCACACAACTGATAAAGAATCAATGCTTTCTATTCAGCAACTCCTCCTCTGGCAACCACAAATTTGCATGTCCTCGGGGAGCCTCATTTTGAGCATCACCATGAACAATCCTTAGAATCTATGATCTATGGGATATCAAAGGTGCAAGAAAGACATAGATTCAGGACTTGAATACACTAAAAGAAAACAAAAATCTTGCATGTGAGAGAAAGCACAGATTCTCTTCTTTTGCCTCCATTGTTAAGTAGATTCAGCACCCAATTCTTACAAAACAGCACTCAGTCTTGTCTTTTCTTTTCCCCCTTTGATGATCATGAGGATCTTACCCCAATTTGCCACCTGATGCCTACATGAATTAGTTATCATCAAGAGCTACAATGGTAGGAATTTGACCATGGTTAACAAAATCAATTTTATTCAGCCGTAAGCAGCATAAGACTTGCTCTGGCAGTTCCTCCTGCTTCTGTGCCTGTCATTCATACAATAACTGATGAATCAAAGAACTGAGTCTTTTATCTGTCTAAGAGAGTGAACAGTTAAGACCATATTATACCTGGATAGTTAAGCCTAAATTAAGTACAACATTTTTTGTACGGTCTCGAAGTGAATCAAGTGCTTTCCTTGATATAAAGCTAAAGCGATGTATATCCAAGTCAATCTCAAAGTAGTTATGTCCCTGCAATGAAGAATTGAAGACACATAATTTAACAGCTGAAATACAAGGACATAAAGGTTTATTGTATTGCATGATAATTAAATTTAAAGACAAAAATTTGTGTAACCTTAAAGAAACTATGTTGAGGGCGTGAAAGCACTGGCTTTCCATTGTAGGAATGAATAAGCTTTTTCTCTGCAGAATTTAGCTCAAGGTCCTCTGGATTAACTACCCCAGCCAAAATTTTTAGCCTTTCACCAAAGGGAACCAAGTTTTCCTTTGCAAAGCCTTTCACCTTTTCCATCTCTTCATCTATTAGTCTCTGTGAAAACAATACTGTTAACAAACTGAAAAAAGTAAAGTAGCCAAGTGGGAGCCGCTGCAGCAAAACTATGTAGACATTCTATACTACTACTACTAAAACCAAGAATTTATAGAACGTTGATAACTGGGTTATATATCATGAGGGTAATCAACCACTGGAAACAAAGTCTAATACTCTAAATCAGGGATCATTTGATGGTAGGGAAAGAACTATTTAATATGATACAATCCAATGAAATGTTGAAATTCTATAGTCCAGGAAGCAAATTAAGAAAGCTGTGAACGGTTAAAGATTTTTTTTACTTGAAAATTCCTTTTAGAGGAAAATTACTGTAAGCATACAGATTTGGGATTCAAAAGATGCAATTATTAACGAGAAGAAATAAATACCTTGATGCTCTCCTGAAAGTGTGGAGAAGTATCTGTATCAAAATTCTCAGACAATTTAAAATATAATACAAGGCTCAAGCCTTCGCCATCAGCATCACCAAGGAACACTCTAGCAGGATATGTTGGCAACTGAGACAAAAAGAAAAGGAACATAATTGAGCTATGTAGCATTCTTGTACGTTGTTCAAACAGAAACACAATGTGTCAATATCCACAAAACCTAGTTAAGGTGAAGTTATCAGTTGATTGAGTTCAGAAGGAGCAATATGTGGTTTGAGATGGAGAGTGAACCTGTATATTAACAATTAGAAGGGAAGGCACGTTCTCATGTTCTTTTAGAGGCGGAAGATCAAGATGCTTAGCAATGTGATTTATCTTCCGGGGACAGGCAAATAAATCAACACCTATTGGTTCATAAGGGCTAAAACCTGGAGCAGGACACTTCTGCTTATCTCTGTATAAAAGAAGTTAACAGTATCAAGCTAAACCAAAAGGAAATCAAATGATTAATGGATATAGATTGCATAACATAAAAAAAAGATTGACCGATAAAATTTGCTGACATGCCTGAAATAATTCTCTCCACGGAGGCTGAAAACTGAAGGTGAAACCACGGACCAGGAACCAGGGCATGGCTTCTCTTGAGCTGTATGTAGAATCTGAAGCCCAGCTCTTGGACGATACAATCTCTCGGATGCACCTGCCCATTCACTCATTTATTGTTATTATAAGTCCTCTAGGTCTAGATACATAGATAGCTTATATCATCATATTTTTTTAATATTTTAGTGCTTTGACCAGACCAAATAATAGCTAAGAAAAGACAATTGTTCAGTTGAATTAAATACAGATTACATTGTCATGGTTGAACAAGGAAAGCTCCAAAGCTTTAAGACAATAATTATTATATGTTTTAAGATTTTCAAGAAATAAAGATCTGAATAGTGAAATATTCCCGACAACCACTAAAAGTTTCATCAAAGGATTTCTTATTCACAGAAAGCATGGAATCTGCCTGTTGCTGTTTTCTTTGTACATACACAGAATGCATTCTTATTGTTACTACCTTTAATGGAGCTTTCATTACATCCTGAATCTGCAAAGTATGATTCATCTTCAAGCTGAGCGTTCGGGGCACTTCCCAAAGCATTACTAACAAAGGGAAAACAATCTGTTGGCCACAAAGAAAGAAAAAGAGAAATTTCATGAGCATAACAAAGTAACAATGATAAATTAGTGACAAATTCATGATATAAATGCATCACCTCCGAGTACACTAATGAAATCGTCATCGGATTCAGACTCTATAATGCTAACTGAATCAAACCAGGCATCCTCATTGTTTTTTCCTGCAAAATATAATAGATCATCATTACTATCAAAGTAATCTATGTCCACCACACAAATCCAATTCCATCAGAACATCTTCAAAACTTCTCCAAGAGCAAAATAGAATCATAAATCGCACCAAAACAATATACTACAAGTCTCATATCTCTTAACTGCTTTCATTCCAAGGAGGGAGGGAGGGAGAGAAAAAACATACCATTGAGATGTTTTTTGCTATGACTTTGATAAAAGTTTTTGTTAGAAACATCAGATTTGAGGCAAGTGGCTGGAGCACCCTTCTCAAAGTCCATAGAGTCAGAAAAAGGAAAGTCTCCCACACGGCTTCCAGCATTGCTAGGCCTTCTCACAGGCAAGGCAGCGGGTGAAGTGGAAACATTTCCCTTGCGTTTCCTAAAATGTTTCTTTTCTCTTTTATGGATATTGTTCCTCTTCCTGTTTGGATTGGAGGCACAGCCTCCGATGACTCTTTGTACAAATCCCCCAATCATTGTTGTCAACTTATAATGAATTCAGGCCCAGTGATAGATCGATGAATTTATTAGTGCATGAACTGGATGGACGATGCACAAATAGATCGTTTCTCACCCCTAATCTGCTAGATATATATATATATATATATATATATATATATATATATATATATATAATGCACCTACTTCTATATTTGACATGGACCTCGATCCATGGTAAAACAGTGATCACCTTCTTTTGATAAAACCTGAAGAATGAATATAGAGTTGAAAATATACTATTCATTAATAAGTTCCTGAAGGAGAGAAAACAAAAATCCAGAGTTAATCAGTGTCAACAATTTTAGACCAAACTTCATTGTGCGTGCTATTACTCAGCCCAGTTTGATTCCTTCAGACTTTTTTATTCAATGTGTTTTCTCTAAAATAATTTCACGCCACTTAGCTATCATTGAAAATATAAGGCGAAAATAATAGAAAGATTGCACTGGGAAGGCATGCATGCATGAAGGAATTGAGTAGGATCACAGGGTTGAAACAGAAACACAGAGAACGTAACAGAGAAGGGTCATGATCGTTATTTGTGATTCATAAAAAAAATGTGAGATAGAGAGATAAAAAAGGAAACCTGAGAGGGAGAAAGTTTAAAAAGCACGAAAGAGGAATCGCCGTTCCTGGGAGGAACTTGGATTCCTCGGCAGTTCTTCCTTCTCCTGTCTCAGAATCAGAAGGAAGGAACCAAAACACAAACAAAAGCGAAACAAAGAGATTCCCAAAATAAAGAGACAAAAATAAAATTTCAGAACTCATACCCACATAGTTCCTTTGTTTTCGGATCCTGAAATGTTTGTAGTCTTTATTCCTCTCCTTCTAAATCTCTTCATTTCATCTAAATTAGATAAATAAAATTAAAATAAAATAAAAACCATAAACTGAGAATGAAAAGTTTATGGATCAATCAAAGCTCTACATCCAAAGTCTTTACTATATAGAGAGAATAGAAACATTAATTTTTTGCGAGTATTATTTCTTATATAATGATTTTTTTTCTCTAGGTAAAAGTTAGACCGAATAATTTAACAAATTTCAATTACTTCCATAAAAATAAACAAAGTGGGATTAATAATGCATTTGGACCACTATTATTATTATATCGGATAAGGAAAAATATTGATGATAAAAAAATCTTTATAAAGTTATAATGAAAATCTTAATAGGTTATGACAAAAATATTTTGGTAAAAAGTAATAATGCCGTCACATAATTTTTAATGAAAAAGTAATGATAATATGTCTAAAAATTCAATTAATAACATCATATGAAAACACCATAAATTTAAAGTTCAAAATATAAAATATCAATAAATCATAAAATAAATGTATTAAGTTTCTTTCTAATCATCAGATTCTTCTTTAATTACAATATAATTGTCTTCAATGTTATCCTCAAATGGTGCATATCCTTCTTCATCTTCCCCTTCTGAGAGACTCTTGTCAAAGTTAAGTAATCTTTCAAACTCGGAATTAAAGTTATCACACAATTCATTTTGAACTTGAATTTGAGTCTTCTCATTAACCTTCTTGGTTTGTGTTCGAGTTAGAGTTGCACTTGGACCTTTCTTAGAAACATGGGAAAATCCAATTACAATATCACTACTTGATGGTTGCTTTCTTTTATTAGTTTCTTATCTCCGTGTATAAACTACTGGTTTTTCGATACCTGAAGCTTCATAACAGGTTCCCGATTAAGAGTGGGATCATCATAAAAAATCAACTAATTACCCCTTCTTCATTATCGTTATCATCATCAACTTCTCCCATTAACCACTCATTATATTCATTAATGTCATTCAATAGAATAGGGTCTATTTCATCCCTAATATCGTATCTTTTGAGCAAGTTGTTGATTATACTTTATGTAAACCAAATCATGCAATCTTTTGTGATCCAGCCTATTCCTTTTCTTTGAATGAATCTTTTCATTATGAATAAGTAATATGTGAATTAATTTCTTTCTACACTTTACAAATATGATAATAATAATAATAATAATGAAATGATTAATGTCTCATTACTTGCTAAAAAACACTCCAATTTCACTCACATCCCGATGAACTACATGTCAAACTTAAAATCTTGATTGCTAGCTTTTGTAAATTGGGAGTTGCATGCCTATAATTCTTCCACCATTGAGTTACATAGTCATAAAATTAACTTAGAATGTAAGCATTATATCTTAGCACAATTTAAAAAGTGTTTAAGTGTCTAACCTAGGGTTGTGGTCTTCCTTGATTCTTTGGAAAAATCATCACCAAAGAGCCCATTTGCACTCTTATAAAGAGACAACTCAATTAAATTTTTTGTTGCACATCTTTACTTGGCACCAACCTCTTGCTGCAATCATATAATCCATTTGTAACTTCCAAATAATATTCCATATCTGGGTTGGAATAAAAGAACTTTGGGTTCAAAAAGTGACCAACAGCATATAAGGGACGATGAAGTTAACATGTCCATCAGTTATCAATGATTGTAAAATTGTATTTACTTTCATCGCTCTTGAATGACTTCATTATTATTTCTTGGCTTTCTCCAACTCTTTATATATATATATATATGTATGTATGTATACATAATTA
>Ga0214544_1012692_pt1 | contig 10752 bp, 2 predicted proteins | sample CNSS3metaG_FD_160074 | JGI IMG/M metagenome (GOLD analysis project Ga0214544, IMG submission 160074) | Root nodule microbial communities from cowpea collected in UCLA plant growth center, Los Angeles, California, USA - CNSS3 | ecosystem: Host-associated > Plants > Roots > Nodule | place: USA...
TTTTGATGATGTCTACTGATCTAGGATAAAACATAGCTTGGTCCAGTTAGGATATGCATTAGGCAAAAAGCTTATCTTTATCAAATGTATTTCAGGCCTGCTGTGTAATTCTGCATATGATTAGTTCTTTAACTAATGGATTAGTTGTGAGTATTGTACAAAGTAAGTGAAAATATACTCACGATAATCGATTAGGTAAATTGCTAATCGAATTAGTGACAGCAAAAACCTTTGTATAAAAGCTGTTTTGGAATCTGTTTTGGGCCAGGAAAAATAAGAAAGATCACGCAGTCTTCATCTGAGAGAGAGGCATCTGAGAGACACAAAGTTTCAGAAGATTCTGCAAAGATAACTCAAGTACAGATCCAAGAAGAATTGATGGTTGATTCTACCATGATGGATCTTGCTTGATTCAAGGAGCATCAAGTCAAATCTGCACAGCTTAGGTGTATTCGTTTCTTGTTTTGTTTTCTGTATTATTGATTACAGTTGCTTCAGTGTTTGAAGTGTGGACCTAGGTGCAATTGTGTGGATGCATTGCTCCTAGGGGGAGTTCTTGATTGTTGAATCAAGTTCTTGGGTTTTGGGGGTTAGAATTACATATGTGTGCTTGTAATTCTTGGAACCTTTCTGTTTAGTGGAATCCTCCTAAGTGTGTTACTTAGGAGAAGACTGGATGTAGATTCTTTTTGAATCGAACCAGTATAAATTGTGTGTCTTGCTTCTTTCTTCTCTCTCATAATCTTTCTTGATTGACTTAAACAGTCCATTAACCCAGAACTGCGAAATTGATTAATTGAGCTTTAAAACCTAAAGATTTATTCAAAATTCATCTTAAACCATATAAAAGCTTGTTAATCAATTCAGATCCCTTTGTGGTTAAGATAATTAGACAGATCTATTTTTAACAAAGTGGCCCAAAAGAGAAATACGAAAGAAGGTTGTCTCCTACCTTAAATGAAATATATTATAACGTTGTTATCTTTGGAACAGTGAGTGAATTATTCAAAATAATGATTTTCCCAATTATTCATTATACAGTGATTAAATTGTATTTTATTACAAATCATTGATTTGCGTAAAACTAAGTTAAATCCTTTCAAATAAAGTCCAAATTTAAACCTAAGAACTTAAGTCTTTAAAATAAATAGGGTTGAGTTGAATTTGTAACATATGAAGTTTGACTCACTATGTACCCATGCCATTGTCAAAAGTTAGGTATCCAATATCAACCACTTCTATTAATAATATAACATCATCATTTATTGCTAATGTGAATCCAAGTTGTATACAAATTCAGAGTAAAAGATAAGATCCTTGCTAAAATTTTTATAGGTATCAATTCAGTTTCAATTAATACTAAATTGCTCAAAAATTATATTTTATCCAAGTGCAATTAAAAAAATAAGCACTAAATATTTTATGATAGAGACCTTTTCTAATGTTAAGAAAACTTATGTTTAAGTTAAAAATCACTCGATTTCCACATTATTACCTAAGTTTCTAAATATTGTTGTTCATCTTTGTTTTAAACTTTTAATTTGATTCTTAAACGTTAAAAATAAATAAATATAATAGACTAAACAAATTCTAATGCGTTAAATGATAAGTTAGACAGTGATATTGAGCTCTTTACGCCATCTAGTACGCTTCAATTCAAATATAATTTATCACATAATAATTAAAATAAAATACTATATTCATTATTTTTATGTTGTCTGAAAATTAAAATATATTAAAATTTAGAACATACAAAATTTTCAATTTTACTTTAAGTTTAGAAATTAAAAACATTTTTAACCCTAAAACGCTAAAATTAAATATGATTTATCTTAATTCAATTAGTTATAATAATATAGTTAGTTATAATATTTTCATCTTAATTCAGTAGTTATCTCCTGGGAATCCATTCAACACTGTGCATGATATTAACGAGATCAGAAGTATAAAAGTATAAAATTGTATCTTCAAGATTCAAATAGGGTTAGTTCGAAAACCCTAAGTTCCCAATCTGTTATTAAGTTATCATGCTTGATTTCTCCTAAGTGAAAAGAAAACTTCTAGCTTTAATAAGTCAGAATTTAAGTAAACTAAAGGGGACTAAATTTATTATTTGACTTCATTTATAAAAGGGCTGTTAACCATAAATAGTGCAATATATTCAGAATTAGTATCATAAACAATGCAATATTTAAGAATTAGCATCACTCATGGTAACTGCATTACAAAAATTGTATCCAAGTGCATCAAAATTGTAGGTTTAAATTGGTGTTATAGTAATTTATATAGATATATAAAATTACATCATATGAATTTAGTTACAACAATCTCAGATTTTATCAGCATTGAACATGAAGGGTAAACTTATTAAGAAAACCTGAGAGATCTCAGAATGTGACAGCCTATAGTGCAAATGGACCAGACCACAGATGATTCAGATTCCTTAATAGTTAATAATGTCCTTTGACAAGGAGATTACTGATGGAAACTAATGTTCTGATTCGAACACATTATGCTGCCTTGAACAACAACGTTTCTCTACCACCGCCGAACTAATGATGTGAGCAGCTACAAAAGTAGAGAACAAATATTGTTCAGGATTATTCAGAATCCAATGCACAATTAGTTCAAAGTATTTAGAAATTTTGCTGCTGAAGTAGACACTAACAGAAGAAATTATATGCTACTGTGTAAATCTAAATTTTCATAATACAAAAAAAATAACTTCATCAATAGGTTTGGTAACCATCAGTTAATCTGGATTAGAATTGTTGCAGTGCGGATCAAAAGTTATACTTTTACTTTTTTCTCAGTCACAGCTTTTATTCTGGCTACAGCAAACAAAAGCATTCACAATACACACTTCAGCTTTTAATTCAACATTTCCCCATTAACAAAGTTTATTCTGTATGGTAACATACACAAATTCATAGATACAGCAGATGTAACAGATATGTAACACAATTCATGTTTATATAAAGGCAATTGTGTGAGAAAATATAATACTCGTAAGATCTGACAGATGAAAAACTTGTTTACCTCAAAGAGTTCAAAGGGACTACCACGACGGTAGTCATCACTCTTTTTGGTGTTGTCAACTGGAAGAACAGTATACAGTAATGCTCTGAATGTAATAAGTAAAACAGCAGTGCTTCCCAGAGTCACAAATACAAAACCATAATTTGGTAGGTGACCTGAACCTGCTGCCCTTATAGCTATTCCTATCTGCCAAGAACTCAAGAAGAGATAAATGCTATCTGTTTTGCTGAAGATAATTAACTATGGCTAAACTAAAAATTTCACCTGTAAAAAATCTTTAATTGTAGTTTTACTTCAGGTGAAAGAGCTACAATCATCTATAGCTAACACTTTACTGATTCAACTCAATTCACTTACATTACAAATCAGTTTGTGAGTTGTTAATCTTTTCATTTCAATGACATATGACACTAAAGCAAAAATGCCAACAAAGAAGCTTGATAAAGTCATCGCTCATGACAAGGTCACAAATTGCTGAAAGAATTGCCACATTTAGGTGGAAGAACATTATTTAATTATTAGATTTGTTTTGGTTTTTTAAAAATATGGTTATAAGAATTAATTTTGTTACTTAGACATACATGTATTTGAACCTATGATGTTTTAGACTCTCACTTTGATGCCAAAATGCAGAAACAACTGTGATGTCAAAATGAAGAAACAAAGTTATATCACTTGACAAATTTCTTACAATAGACAGTTTTGTTTACACAATTTGAGTGAAAATCCTAGCCACCTTACAAAGAATAGTTTTCCCTTATTATTTTTAGGTCTAAATACTATTTTGGTCCAGTTTGTTCAATTTAGTTCCTTCTTTTTTTGCACATTCAATTTGGTCCCTATTTTGTTAAATTGTGTTTAATTTGGTTCTTTTTCTTAAGGCTGATCAAATTGATAACGGGGCACTGTACATGATGGCACTGTTTGTGTCACGTGGACCGTTTTTTATGATGTGACCATATAATGAATGTAATCGTTGCAATGTTTATTATATTTTGAAATAAAATTAGGAAAAATGGGGAATTAGGGTTTGGGAGATATTCTGGTATGGATTTTGCATGACATGATTGAAATGAAGTTGTTGGTTACTGTCACGGTCCTTTAGAGAATGAAGATAATAGTCATGTTGAGTTGACAAAGAAAACGATGAGGGTGACAAAGTGGAGGGTCAAGGGAATGATGAAGTTGAGTGTCACGGGGTGATAAATTTGAGGGTCAAGTGGTGATGAAGTTGAGAGTCGGGGAGATGAAGAGGAGCTAAATCAAACATTATTTAATTAGAACAGGGACTAAATCGAACATTATTTAACTAAAACAAAGACTAAATTAAATGCAATTTAGTCCTTGTTATATCACAAATTAAATTCAAATTCAAACGGAGACTAAATTTAATCCTTGTTCATCACCCCTCACCTTCAACTTCATCACGACCTGAGTCTCAAATTTATCACCCCATGACCCTCAACTTCATCAGCTCCCATCCTCCACTTTACCACCCCCCTAACCTCCACTTCATCACCCTCATTGTTCTCTTTGTCAATTTCTGGAACACAACCAACATGACTATTATCTCCATTTTCTAGAGTTCCATGACAGTAGCCAACAATTTCATTTAAATCATGCCATGAAAAAACTCATACCAATTTATCTCCCAAATCCTAATTCCCCTTTTATCTCCGATTTCATTTCAAAATACAATGAACATTGCAATGACTACAATCATTACTAGGCCACGTAATAAAAAATATTCACATAACACAAACAATATCACCGTGAACAGTGTCTTGTCATCAATTTAAACTATGACAAGGAAAATAATCAAATTGAACACAAGAAAAAAAAAGTGGTAAAATTAAACAAACATTGTTGAAAAATCAAGATAGGATTTAAACCAACATAGGATTTAAACCTTCTTTTTATTATTGGGGTTTAAATCAAGATTACAAGTATTGTACCCAGGTTAGCTCAAGATTGTGAGCATGGATTCAAGCTTCCCTTTAAGTACACACATTCTAACAAACCCTTCCTTGATCAAATTTGTGTGATGTGAACATGTTATATTAAAATTTTTAATGTAAAATCCAAAATTTATTTGCTAAAAATCTATCAAGATGGCTGCAAGTGAACCAACAAAAGAACAAAAAACATTTAACTCACAGGGATCCCAACAGCCCATGACTTAGCAGTAGCAATGACACCCTTGGAGAGACCATTCATCCCACGCCCATCTTCTCCGAAACCTCCGAGGAAGTAAGCACCCAAAAACCACCCTGCAAAACATTAGAACACCAAATATTTTCAAACCTCAAACTCTCCAAAAAAAAACACAAATATCACAATTAAATACATAAAAAAAAAAAAAAAAAACCTGCTATGAAGGGATCAGCAGTTTGCAGAGTCTCAAGGTCTAAAATAGAAAGTCCATGGCGATATCTTCCAATTGTAGCAAACAAAAACAAAGCTAAGACGTCTGCACCAGCTAGCAGAGCCACACGCCTACAACACATGCATGATGACCCACTTCAAATTTTTCAACAAGGTTTCAACTTTACGAAGAAAACCGATAACTTGATGAAAAGAAAGAAATTACCCCCATTTTTCGATCTGAGCAGAAGAGTTGGGTTTCTCGAACTGGATGACACCCTCCAATGGAACATCCTCGCCAGTGACAAAAACCGGTTGGTCATTGGCAAAAGAGGAAGGAGGAGAAGAAGTGGAAGTGGAGGCTGAATCTGAGTCTTTGGCGAGTGTTAGATGCAAGGGTCTTGTTATGGAGCTTCTTCTAGAGACGAATTTTGGTGCAGGATTTGAGAACTGCAGAGGGTTTGTTACAGTGATGAATTTGGATGCCGATGAGAAAGAAGAACACTTTAAAAACATGGTTCCTCAAGGAGCTCGGATACACCAACCAGAACCAAAGTGTTTCTACTCTCTCGTCCACACAACATGATTTCATTTCAAGGATTTCATTGTGCTGTATATATAACATCATCCATTTCACACCAATTTTTGAACATTATTTAGCAAAATGTTGAAAGACAAGTGATTTTTCAAAAAAAAAAAAAAGTTACTATATTCATTGTCACTATAACTAAGCACATCTGCAGTTAAACTTTTTTTAAAATATTCACACACAAAAAAAATCATATTTTTATGTTGAACTGATAATTATCTGATGTAATACTTTTTATATTAAATCTAAGTCATATAATTTTTGTGGTAAATACTTATCTAATCATCTTAGAAGTATTTATCCTGCTCATTTGAATACATTTTTCCAACATGTTATAATTTTATTTATTTATTTACTTATCATTAGATTATAACACATATAAATATCTTTTTATTAATATTACAATTAATATAATATTTTTTAAAAATATTAAATGCACAGATTTACTAAAAATATTATCTTTTATATTTGTATTTAGTATTTATAAAAATATATGATAGAAAGAAAGTTAATTTAAAATTTGTTAATAGTGTATTAGATAATAACATTGAAAAATATTAACTATATCTATAATTAATGGATGATTTTATACTTTCATTGATTGTTCTTATTTTTTTTCAAGGTCAAATTATAGGTTATTCTACCCATTGCTATTTTAGTAATTGATATTTCTTTCCATATTTTTTTTACTTTTTTTCTTTCATTCTTTTTTTTTTCTCATTTTATTAGAGAGAGTTACTCAATTTATCATTTTATATTTTTATTATTGCAACGTGATCTTAACTTTGATTATAGAAAACACAAGAAAAAGATAAAAAAACAAGTAGTGTAGTAACAGAGAAACATAAAACAGACTTTTTTTTTTCTTTATAACTAGATTAATAGGAAGGGGTTTTCTTCCTGCACCTCCAATATTTCTTCTGCACCTCCAAACTTTTCATAAATTTCAAAATTACCATTTTAGTATTTTTAAATTTTAAATCAATTAATCTCTATTTTTCTCTCCTATTTAATGCTTCACTTATTTTCACTCAACCCTAGTCGCCGCACACCCCCCAATCTCTCATCTGCCCCCACTCACCTCTCTAACGTGTCTCACTGTTGTGCCCTACTCCTTCTATTTTTTTGTCCGCTCTTCCTCTTCCCTTCCCCATTCCTCTCTAACAGGTAAGTAAAGCTATCCTGTTGTATATTTTAATTTTATAATTTATTGATTGTTTCTGCCATGTTTGCTGTATGTAGTTATTATTTTTTATTTGAATATAGATCTGTAAAAACACAAACTCGGAAGTCGTGGACTTCCATAGAACCAGGTTGGAAAGAAAAAAAAATGGCACTTACGGAAGTCGACATCAATACCGGAAGTCGACTTCCGTAGTTAAAACTGAGTTCCGTGAAAGTAAACATTATTGATTCCCGTAAGAGCATATGACTTCCGTAGAGTATGGCGTGACTTCCATAGGCGAGTTCCACTTCCGTAAGGACAGTTCCACTTCCGTAATAACGTAATGACGTGTTCCGTAATTTTTTTTACTTAATTTTAATTTTAATGTAAATAATTTTGATATTAATTAATTTTAATTATTATTAATTTTAATTAATTATAATTTTAAAAAAGTAAAATTTAGAATAATTAAAATTTTAGTTCTTTACGATTTTGAATAATTTTAATTTTATTTAATTTTATTATTGAGTAAATATAATTTTAAAAAATTATAATTTAAAATAATTAGAATTTAAAATAATTAAAATTATAATTTTACGATTTTGAATAATTTAAATTTTAATTAATTTTATTATTGAGTAAATATAATTTTAAATAATTATAATTTAGAATAATTAAAATTTTAGTTATTAACGATTTAAAATAATTTTAATTTTAATTAATTTTATTATTGAGCAAATATAAATTTAAATAATTATAATTTAGATTAATTAAAATTTTATTTATTTATGATTTTGATAAATTTTAATTTTAATTAATTTTATTATTGAGTAAATATAAATTTAAATAATTATAATTTGAAATAATTATAATTTTGAATAATTATAAATTTAGTTATTTACGATATTGAATAATTTTAATTTTAACTAATTTTTTATTGAGTAAATATAATTTCAAATAATTATAATTTTGAATAATTAAAATTTTAGTTATTTACCATTTTGAATAATTTAAATTTTAATTAATTTTATTATTCAGTAAATATAAATTTAAATAATTATAATTTTGAATAATTAAAATTTTGGTTATTTATGATTTTTGAATAATTTAAATTTTAATTAATTTTATTATTGAGTAAATATAATTTTAAATAATTTTAATTTTGAATAATTTTAATTTAAATTAATTTAATTATTGAGTAAATATAAATTAACCACCTATAATCTAATATTAGTAATCAATATCACTTTTTACAAAATAAAATAAATATAAAAAAATTAAAATATTCCTCAAACAATTAAATAAATATAAAAAAAATCAAATATACATAAACACTCAACCATAAAAAAATAAAAAAAAAATTTAAATCAATAAAAATTAAAAATATTCATTCAAAAATATAAAACAAACACACAATAAATAAATAGTAAACTTAAACAAATAATAATTAAAACATACAAAAGTATAAACAAAAAATAAATATCCATGTAAATAAAAGTTAAATAAATAATATAAATAAATAATAAATAAAACATAAGTTATTATTCAAACCGTAACAAAATTATAAATTACAAAATAAAATAAATTAAAATATTACTAAGTCTAAAAGCATGGAAGTAGAAAAGTGAAAGAAAAAAGAAAAAAGATAACTTAGTATAGCGAAGTGGAAAACTGAAAAAGAAAAAATAAAGAAAAAACAAAGCTTAGCCATCTACGGAAGTGGAGTGGAAAAGTGAAAAAAAAAAATAAAAAAAAAAGCATGGTAGAACATAGAAAGCATCGGAAGTGGAAAAAAAAAGAAAAACAAGATAAACCATTAACTACGGAAATGGAAAAAATTTACTCACCACACTACTTACCAAACAAATACTCGACTTCCGGGCGAAATATTCACTTTAAAACCAGAAGTCCACTTCCGTAACACTATAAACATTTTACTTCACCGGAAGTCCACTTCCGATTTAATCATACACTTTCGGAAGTTGACTTTCGTTTCACACATACATTTTCGGAAGTCGACTTCCGTAGAAGGAAAAAAATTATTTGATTTTCATAAAATTTCACTTGTCTCCGGAAGTCGACTTCCGTTTTACATATACACTTCCGAAAGTCGACTTCCGTATATGGAAAAAATAACTTGAGTTCTGCATGACACTTCCGTAAATAAAAATGACTTCATGAAATATTAAAAATGCACCAACATTTATCTCACGCATAAACTTATCAAATATAAACTTCTATTCTAAATGTGCGTACCTCTTTTTCTGAGAAGAAATGAAGCAAATGGAATTTCACACCTCAACCACGAAATTTTTTGCAGTGAAAGTGAAAGTAAGTGTAAGTGAAACTGAAGAGGGGTGCATGGTATATAAACGACTGGCCGGTAATTAATTCAGGCAGCCAACTAACTCTGCCATTCATAATTGCGTCTACCTAATTAAACTTTTTTTTTATTTAATTTTCCAAGGGCATAAATGGAAGAGCATGAATATTTGGAGGTGCAGAAGAAATATTGGGGGTGCAGGAAGAAACCCCCTAATAGGAAATAATTGGACTGAATTATCCGGATTTGATAAAAGCCCACCGAGTCCGTCTTACACACAACGGTTATGTGTGGGTTTTCTTTTTTCTTCCTTTTGACGGTTAAAAAAAAACAGAAGTATGATTTATATTACTTTTTGTACATGTATGTGCTTTTTTAACCTGTGATTATTTTTTAAACTTGGTTTAAATACTTTTTCATGTGATTATTAATGTCAGTTAATACTTCTTACAAAAATTGAAACAAAATGTTATGAAGAAATTATAATAATCAGAACCAATATTTGCATTAACCTCACATTAAAAACATCAATCAAGATATTTATGAAAATAAGTTCTTCTACCTATCAACCAACAAAGGAAGAACTTGGAAAATAACACCAAAAATGTTGTGGACATGGCCGAGTAATAATGGGTACAATAGGTATATAACAACAAGGAAGATAAGCACTAATCATAGGACACTAATCATAGGAGTTTGATGCATGGACACAATAAGGGGCCTTCTCCCTGCACCTCCAAGAGTTCTCTTGTACCCCAAAATTGACGTTTATGCCCTTATTTAATATACCGTGAGAATGGGTGAAAGTGGGTAAGGACGCAGTACATTTCATTTACTGCGTCAACATCCCTGCACCCCCAACGTTACTATTATTATTCGTTCTACTCCCGTTTGTTCTCCATGCCAGTGTCTGCTTTCATTAAAATTTTGCTCAGTTTCATTGTGGTCCGTGGTCTTGAGAGCTGTCCTTCATTTGTTCATTGTCTCTGTGGTGGTCCCTCTTCTGGTTTGTATGACTTTCAATTAATTTTTGTTAAGGAATCTTGTTTATTCTCTGGGTGTCTTAAGTTTGCATTGTGGTTATTGTGATTGAAGGTTGGTTTTTGAAGGAAGGTGGTTGTGAGTAACTGCGTTATCTCCTCTCCAAGTGGTACTTCCGTCAATCCAGGTTAGCCTTCATACCACCTTAAGTTGTTTTAAGTTGTTTCTGTTTGCTTCTGATGTGAAACGGAATTTGTTTTACGTTTGATAAACTATATAACGAAATGTTTT
>Ga0214544_1012696_pt1 | contig 10748 bp, 7 predicted proteins | sample CNSS3metaG_FD_160074 | JGI IMG/M metagenome (GOLD analysis project Ga0214544, IMG submission 160074) | Root nodule microbial communities from cowpea collected in UCLA plant growth center, Los Angeles, California, USA - CNSS3 | ecosystem: Host-associated > Plants > Roots > Nodule | place: USA...
TTTTTAGTAGAGACCTTAAAAATTCCAAAAACTTGTTTTGTAACAGTAAGTTATTGTCTACACATTTAAAAGGGTATTTTTGTCTTTATAAAATTTATTATGTACATTTATACTATTTTAATTACTGTATTTAATAAATTCAGCTTTCAATGTAAAAATGATGATATCAAAGCACATTTATTATTCCTTAACCAGTGCCCTTAGAGCACTGGTTAGCATTCTCCATACTTTAATATGTCACTTTCAAGTAGATGTGAAGATTATAACTACTTCACATATTATTTTCTTAAAATAAGGAATGCATCATGCACTCTTGCATGTGTCTCTCGACCTTTGATGTAATCACTCTTAATACGGTAAGATATTGATAAACTCAAGGGGTATTAGAGAAGGCAAAACTCAAGGAACAACATGTGGAAGTGGCAGAAGTAATAATAATGGAGTGACATTCAAAATAACAAAATAGAAATAAGAACAAGTTGTAAAGGAAAAAGGATTAAGGAATGAAGTAAGAAGAACACTCTCACCTTGTGATGAAATCCTAAAGGATAAGTGCAAAGAAGATTTGTCACTAGAAGAAGCTCTATAAGAAATTAAGAAAAATAATAATAGTAAAACATTTTCAAGACACTTCAATTTGTCTCACAAAATCAATTTGTATTCAATCATATGTAGACTAAGGGGAGAAAGAAAGAATTTGTATTCAATCATATGTAGACCAAGGGGAGAAAGAAAGGTAGTTTTAAGTTGATTACAAGTAATATGAAAGCAAGTAACAACAACAACAATAATAATAATAAGTGTGATTTACCTACAAGAACAATCACTACAAGAAAATTACGATTTACTTACATATAATTACATCCTGATTTGAAATTGTAGGTAAATTAGGTATTATAACATTGTCAACACCCAATTTCTTCCGGGTAAGAAATAAAAATTTCCTTTAAAATAATTAGGAGAAGGGAAAAATAGGAAAAAGTGAGCATTGATTTGTATATAGATATATTCCTATTACTTTCATCCCATTTTTAATTTTTATTTAATTTTATCTTGCTTTATTTTATTTAATTTTATCTTTAAACTTTTAATTTAAATTTTAATATTTTTGTTTACTTTTCTTATTTTATTTTATTTTATTCTTTTTGAAAAAATATAAAAAAAAGTGAAAATAATTAAAATGAGAAAAAGTAAAATGAAAGTCAATGGTGCGCCTTCTCTGCACTTTTGAGACTTGGCATGAGAAAGGAAATGGTGGGGAGGTGTATCACTGCGTGGCAGCGCCGGTGGAATGGCAGAAGCCAACCTGCATCTCACTTTTGGCCCGAATATGAGAGAAAGAGAAAACTAGCATGGTAAGAACAACGGTCAAACCATTTGAAAAAGGGAGACTTTGGCACAAGGGGCAGCTCACTCACGGGGGGAGAAGATACCATTTCAAAAATACAGTTCATATAGTTTGAAAGAAAAAAAGGAAAACGAAAAAAGGAGAGTTGGGGGAGATCGCAGAGGTTTGGGAGAACAAGACAAAGCCACAGTGAAAAGAGAAAGGGTTGCACGAGTGAAGGAGCATCAAGAGGTAAGTATCGCTGCCATGGAAAATGAACTGAAAATGTATGTGACTTGTTGTGCATGGTTAAATGACCGAATATGATGTCTGTTGTGTTGTTCTGTTGTGCTCTTTTGGTCCAACTACAACGACTAACATCAATGTCACGTAATACACTCCATCCTCCTTCACCGTTCTATTCTCCTCTCCTCCGCCTTCACCATTCTATTCTCCTCTCCTCCGCCTGTACACACATAGACCAACTTTATCTTCTAACCTTCACAGAAACTTCCCAACCGAACCCGATAGCCACAGATTACCTCCATTTATCCATGCCGTCTCCATTTCCCAAAGGCAGCCAAATACACACAAACACCAATCCTTCCCGTTATCACCACCTTCCCGCCGCACTCATAGAACCACCACCTCAAATTCATATCACCACAATTTCAACCTGCAAATAAAACATACAAGCAAATAACCAGAGTCACATACATTTGTAAACCACTCATTGTTCTGCAATCTCCATTCACACCGAATCAAAACCCCATTCCAGTCTCATTTTCTCCGATCAGTCACATCCAATCATAGCACAAAGATGAACAAAGGAGTAGAAACCATCGTCGGCGGCGAGGCCGCCGGCGGTTCGGAGCTTTGAACGGAAAACGCGCACAAATCGCAGCGACCCTGGGTGTCGCGAGAGCAGCGCGAGTCGAGCCTGAGAAGAGAGGGAGCAAGGCTTGAGCATCTGTCTCGCGCAAGAAGAAGAATGAAAGGGTTAGGGCGCGGCGGTGACGATCTGGGTCGCGAAGGCCGGAGGTTGAGCTTCCATAGTGCTCGCGTGTCCCGATCGTGGTGGCCGGTAAGGTGGCGGCAGGTCTTAGTTGGCTACGGAGGTGCGACGAAGGAGCCTCGCGCGCGAAAGAAGAAGCAAGGAAGAGAAGCGACTCAGGGGGGTTTGGTTCTCGCCGGCGACACTGCCGATGGTGATTGGCGTCGACGGCGTGGCCTCTCGTCGGTGGTGGGAAGTGCGGTGGCGGCACTGACGGTGTGGTGTGCGGTGATGGGAAGAAGAGATGCATGAGCATAGATAAAACATTAGGTTAATCAGGTTTTAATGTGTCTTAGGAAAAATGAATCAGCCCACTTCAGCTTGCCGCACCTCCATCCTTTTTTCTCACACCCCCTTTTACTTTAGGAACTCTTCGTGTACCCCCTTTTTTTAACCTGTGCACCTCCACTCATTTGTTTTGTTTTTGTTGTGTATTTTTCTCTGTCGCACCCCCCTTTTTAATCTGTGCACCTCCACTCATTTGTTTTATTTTTGTTGTGTATTTCTCTCTGTCGCACCCCCATTTTTAATCTCTGCACACTCCCAGATCCCTTGTTTGTTTTGGGCCTGTTTTTGACCCTTTGTTGTCACTGATTGCAACCTATGTTTCACTACACACACCTCTAGTAACTACTTCCTGCATCCCTAAGTTCACTAACTCCACTACTCATTTGTGTATTATTCCTAGTTTAGACTTGTTTTATTTTTATCCCCACTTTTAATAAAGACACCTCATTTACTTCATGTACCTCTCACTAATTACTCATGTACCCTCGTGTTTTGTTTTCCACTTTCATCCTTCTTAATTAATTTGTTTCTTTATATTTATTTACTTTTTCATTATTATTATTTATTTTCGTTTTATTGTGTCTGTCCGGTCGCTCGCACCACGTGACACTTATTTTCAAAAAATACCAAAAATAGTTTTCTTTCTCTTTTAGTGTTTGTCTGACCGCCCGCGTTGTGTGACACGTATTTTCAAATAATCTCAAAAGCACCAAAAAAATTCAAAATACAAAATATCAACATTCTCAAACAAAAGTCTTTTTTAAAGAACTACGTAACCCTGATTTCTCATTTTGAATGAGAATACGTAGGACCAAGGTCAATCCTTGTCGGGCCCAAAAAATTTTAAAAAATATTTTTTGTTTCTTTTTAGCATTATTGTCTTATTAATTTTGGGGAAAATTAACATTTTAAAAATCACGTCAACTTTGCATTTTTAATTAAAGGTACCGCCCTCGGGCGGGCGCTGTAGGGTGCTAACACCTTCCTTACGCGTAACCGACTCTCGGATCCAGAATCTGGTTTTTCGCAGACTTGTCTTATCTTTATGGTTTTCCATAGTTTTCCAGAATAACTATGGTGACGATTCCAAATCTCTTTTTCAAACTCGTTTTCTATTTTTTTGGTTCGTCGTCCCGTCGCGATTCTGGTTGCGACAGATGGCGACTCCACTGGGGAAATATCAGAGAGTCAAGCCACTTAATTAGAAATTCAAACTTGATGTGATTTTCCTAATGTTTTCTTTCTCCCTTTCTTTTATTTGTGTATTCTTGTCTTCATATGTGCTTGTATATATTTGCTTCTTAGATTAATTGTATTTTGAATTACTTTGCCTATTTTGATAATATTTTGAAATTGCAATATTTGCCTGGGAAGTTTTCTGTCTGTTTTGCAGGTGGGGATTTGGGTATGCATCATTCTCCCTTCACACACACACATTGCACATTACATGAGTGGGGCCCTACACCCGGGTCTGTCTAACTTAGAATTAAAGGGGATTGTGTAGCAATGCCACAGTGGATGTACTTCCCAAGTGGTCGTTGTGAGAATCCCAGCTAGAGTTTGTTTGCTTCGTTGGTACTCCCGCATCTTATTGTCTACCAACTGTTGTGGGAAATGCTAGGAAGTGGGCCATAGCTCTAGTGACCTTGATCTTTAAGTATTAAGAAACAATCCTGGTGAGGCATGTAATTTAGCGTAGAACCATTAGGCGCCAAACCTCTATTAAGGCACAAAGGGAGGCATTACCTTAATTCTCATCTCGCCTTTCTCATTTTATTTCGATTTGCGATAAATTCATGCAGTTGTACATTCTTTTATGGCATCGTTGTACATGCATTTTGATTATTTGTTCAGGCATAACATGTACCCTGTCATAACATGTCAACATTTTTTGTGATTCTAGGTCAGAGATTTTAAGGTCGTGATTGAATTTGTGAGAAACAAGAGAAATTAACATGGAATTTCGAGTCGGGGGAAATTTAGGGTCAGATACCTTGAAGAAGAAGCTACCTATCAAAGTTATAGACAATAATTTGAGTGGTCTAAGGGAAATAGTGCAACAAATGAAGATTATACAGAAGAATGCTTTCAAGAAGCGGCATGGGAACTTATTGAGGTTGTTGAATGTGGAAGTCCAAGCATCGGCCGTCACTGCTCTGGCTCAATATTATGATCCGCCACTCAGATGTTTCACCTTCCAGGATTTTCAATTGGCACCAACAATAGAAGAGTTTGAACAAATTTTGGGCTTGTCAGTGGAAGATAAAGTCCCTTACAGACATTCAGAGCAACATGCATCTATCTCTACGTTGGCTGGAATCTTGAAGGTACACCCTGTTGAGCTGGAGGGTAAAATGGTCTCCAAGGGCAACTCGAAGGGGATCCCTCAAGGATATTTAGAAGGGCATCTACGTCGTTTGGCGGAAAAAGAAATTGGGGAGACGTTCATGGATGTGTTGGCTCTCACACTTTATGGAGTCATACTCTTCCCTAACATGGAGAATTTTGTTGATCAAACTGCCCTCGATGTGTTTGTTGCCAACAAGATTCATTCAGAAAGTCCAGTCGCTGCGGTTCTAGCTGATGTGTATGGGAGTTTGAACCTATGCCACACACTCAAGAGGAAGAAGATGCTATGCTGTGTACCTGTGTTGTATGTGTGGTTTGTATCTCGAATCCGTCTAGGTACATTGAATGTTGAATGTCTTATTGGAGAGTTACCACCTAGCGGCATTGAAATTCGGGGGGCGAAGGAATGGGCCCAGTTTTGTGCGAGTTTGAATGGGGGAAGAATTAGATGGTGTGTCCCGGGGTTGCCAAAGTCACGTGTCATTTCTTGTGGGATTTTCCCTAACGTCCCCCTAATAGGCACTAGAAGTTGCATGAATTATAACCCTGTCTTGGCTCAACGACAATTTGGGTGTCCGATCAAGAGCTCCCCAACTCCAGAATCTTTGGTTGTCGTTTGGACTTATTATGAAGAAGGAATTTCCCTCGATCTAATTCGACGAATTAGGAGTGCTTGGGGTGAGGTCCTGCGCGTAGAAAAGGACCTAAGGCCATGGGTAACCGACGAGAAGATATCCTACCTGAGCGGTCAGAACCTGCTGAGTCCGAGGAAATGAGGGTGTTGAAAGAGGAGATGGAGAAGATGAAACTCAAAAATGCCAAATTAATTAATGAGCTTCAGAGTCTCCGACACGAGTATGTGGATCTGAGGCGTGATAAGGAGGAAATGACAAAAGCATATGAAGGAATTCTTAGGAAACAAAGAGAAGAACGAGATCATGCTTTCAGAGTTAAACAGGATTTGGCTGCAGCCAACACCGCGTTAAAATCAAGGGACCGAGAGAGAGATGCAGCAGCAACATCTAAGCGCCAAAGAGATCAAATGTGTGAGGAATTTAAGAGAGAGAAGACTGAAGCACTAAAGCGGTTGCACAACGCTCAAGTTAGGATCAGTGAGGTCGAACGACAGATGAGGGAAATGGTGTCGACCTATGAGGTGAAGATGGATGAAGAACGTTGGCATAGAGCTGAATTGGAGAAGCAACATGAAGAGGTGATAAGTCGAATGAATGAATACTCAGTCGAGCAGGAGATGGCCATGGAACATTGGAGGAGATGTTTCTCACAGCTGGCTTCCCTTGCAAATGGAATAATCGAAGATATTCCGCGATTATTGGCTGAAGCAGAGGCTGCACTACCGATATTCAATCCGCCTAGGAAAATTGAGGCGTTCTTTAGTCATTATAAGGAATTGATAAGGGAGATGAAGAACATGATAGCCAGGGCTAGAGAATAGTTTTTCTTTATTTTCTCGTGTAATGAATGTAAAAGACTTGTGGATGATCGGGTTGTTTTGACAATATGTGATGGACTAAGATTCATGTTAATTTCTATGATATGTTTACCTCAAGGTTCTCACGGCTTTAAAATTTCTGGCTAAGATAAATGTTTGCATTCATTTTCATTTTTTTCATTTTTCATAATTCATTTCATTTAATAAAAATAATAGAGCAAAAGCAAATACAACGGCAAAATTTCCACGACACCCTTACCGCACACGAGCTAACCATAGAATCATGGAAGATTGGGAAGAAGCTCATGAAGCTGTGAAGGCCGACATCAACCAGTTGAAGGATCAAGTGAGCCAGATCCTAGAGGCCTTAAAATCGCTGAAAACTTCGGGAGAAGCCTCCTCTGCAAGGATCGAGGAAAACATTCACCCTCAAGTTCCTCGATATGAAGTCCAGAACACTCAGGGCATGTCAATCCCGTTCCCAATGTACGGTCTGCCTCCGGGATACACCCCACCCGTTGGGGAATATTCGGAGGCGGAGCAAACTTCCTTTTCCTTTCCTGTGACTAACAACACACTACCAATCAATACTCAAGGGCCGATATTAGCCTCGACGCCCACGACAGGAGTAGGAATGAAGGAGACAGTCACATTCGCAGAACCAAGGGTGACTGTGGCACAAAATACTCCAAACATAACTATTGACGAAGATGCTTTGGCTAAGGTCATGCCGCACGCTACAACCCAAGTAGTGTCCACCGGTATTGATGGGGCTAAAAGTAAGCTTGAGATTCTTGAAGAGAGGGTTCGAGCCATTGAAGGTGGTGGAAGCTATGGGTTCGGTGATGTTGCAAGGTTAAGCTTGGTTCCTGGTGTGATGATACCACATAAGTTCAAGGTCCCAGAATTTGAAAAGTATCAGGGTACCACGTGCCCTAAGAGCCATCTGACAATGTATGGTAGAAAGATGGCTGCTTATGCCTATGATGACAAGTTGTTGATACATTGCTTCCAAGATAGTTTGGCTGGTGTTGCGCTGAATTGGTATACACACTTGGAGCCATCTCGAATTCATTCCTGGATGGATTTAGCAGAAGCCTTTGTGAAGCAGTATAAGTACAACACGGATAGCGCGCCGGATAGATTGCAATTGCAAAATATGGCCAAGAAGGATACTGAGTCCTTCAAGGAATATGCGCAACGGTGGAGAGAGTTGGCTGCTCAGGTTGAGCCACCACTACTTGATAAAGAGATGGTGGCGACGTTTGTAAACACACTACAATCACCATTTTATGAGCACGTGTTGGGGAATGTGTCTTCCAATTTCGCTGATATCATTATTATTGGTGAAAGGATAGAAATCGGGTTAAAGAGTGGAAAAATTGCATATGGCCCGTTCGCGGCTGCAACTTCTAAGAAACCCGGTTTCCATCCAGGAAAGAAGAAGGAAGTGGAAGCACACACAACCTCAGTGATGCCAGCGTGGGAAAGTCGGGGTCCTACTCACAATTATCGACCACACTTGAACCAACCTCCTTATGTGACCAATGCAGTGTCTGTTCATCAAACACCACCTCAGCAACAAGAGTTTTATCAAGCGTCAAATCTTTATCAACCACAGCATGCCCCGAATAATGCTTGGAAAACCGAACCTAACTCAGGTTTCAACCGAAATGTAGGTCAAAACACCAATGTGAGGAGGAATCAAGATAGGAACTTTGTTCAGTTCACTCCAATTCCTATGACGTATACGGAATTGTTACCGCATCTTCTCCAAAAGCGCTTGGTGGCAATTTGTCCGATGAAGCCTGTGCAACCCCCGTTCCCAAAGAATTATGATCCAAATGCTAAATGTGATTATCACGGAGGGGGAGTTGGACACTCTACTGAGAAGTGTGTAGCCCTCAAACACAAAATGGAAGCTTTAATCAACTCAGGGTGGGTAAAGTTTCACGAAGACAAACCTAGTGTTGAAGCGAATCCTCTTTCTGGACATGGGAATCCTTCGACAAATGTCGTCGAGGATAGGGAACACAAGCTAGTAAGGAATGTGAGTGAAATCCAGAGCTCCAAGCAGTTTATTTTTGAGAAATTGTTGAAATTGGGTCTGTTAAAAGGGGGATATAACTTGAGTGAAAAATGCGGATTCCATCCGGGTGCTAAACATTCAATCGATGAGTGCACCAAGTTCGAGGATGTTTTACAAAATTTGCTCGACAGAAATTTGGTGCAAGTATGTCGTGAGGGTATGGAGGAGGAAGTATTTGCACAGGATGGCGGGAAACCCGATGTGACTTTGCCAGAGCCATTGGTGATTCATTTCACCAGATCCACCCCTACACTAGCAATGCAAGAAAGGCAACCTATTACTATCCAAGCACCATCCTTTTTTCCTTACAAGAGTGAGAAAGTTGTCTCGTGGAAATATGGTGCATGTGTGTCGGGTGGGGAACAGCGAATAGAAGGTCAGCCTACCAGTGGTGAGCCAGTGGTTGAAAACATTTCGGGTATTGGTGGAATGACTAGGAGTGGTCGAATATTCACGCCTCCGATCTTGATGAAAGATGGTGTGAGTAATAGTGAATCGATGATGACCAAAAATGCTAAAGAATTCTTGAAGATGAAGATGATACAAACCGATGAAGGTCTGAGAAAAGATGACAAGAGAGAAATATCTAATGAAGATGCTAGTGAGTTTTTGAAGTTCATACAACAAAGCGAGTATAAAGTGGTCGAGCAGCTGAATCGCATGCATGCTCGGATCTCTCTTTTGGATTTACTCATGCATTCAACCTCACATAGAAAGCTACTAATGAAGATACTCAGTGGAGCACATGTGGAACAAAACATTTCTCTGGACAGTTTTGAGGGAATTGTTAGCAACATCACCGCTAACAACTACCTCACTTTTACTGACGAGGAGATACCTACTAAAGGGAGAGGACACAACAAGGCCCTTCATGTCTTTGTGAAATGCCTGGATCATGTTGTGGCGCAAGTATTAATCGACAACGGTTATTCTTTGAATGTAATGCGAAAAGCGACATTGGGAAAGCTACCGTGTGAAGGTATTCACATGAAACCAAGCGCAATGATCGTGAGGGCTTTTGATGGGAGCAAGAGAGAAGTGATGGGAGAGGTAGAACTGCCAATCCAAATCGAGTCGTGCGTCTTTCAAGTAACTTTCCAATTAATGGATATCCTCCCAGCATACAGCTGCTTGTTGGGCCGCCCTTGGATTCATTCAGCAGGTGTGGTGCCTTCAACCTTGCACCAAAAGTTGAAGTATGTCATGGGTGATAAACTAGTGATAGTTTCAGGAGAGGAAGATATTTTGGTGAGTGGACCTTCGTCTTCTCGATATATTGAAGTAGCAGAAGAAGCCCTTGAGACAGCCTTCCAGTCTTTGGAAATTGTGGGCAGTACCTATGTGGAGCCATATCTGATGAACCCACAATTGTCTCGCGCCTCCCTTATGACCGCCAAGATCATGCTGAAAGAGGGATACGAATACGGAAAAGGGCTAGGCAAGGACAAGCAAGGACTGATATTTCCCCTGGAGGTCACTGAGAAAAGGAATAGATACGGCCTGGGATACAAGCCTACTCGAGAAGACAAGAGGAGGCTGATGGAAGAAAGGAGAGAACGCGATCTGGCTCGCATGCAGGGAAAAGATTAGGAGTCAAAAAGGATCCGCATCTGCGATATGAAAGAGAGCTTCCACAGTGCCGGATGGATCAACGCTAGCCAAATAGCAGTTGTCAACGATGAAGATGAACGAGAAAGCTCAAATTTTGTGCAGTCATACACTTCAGATGCACCACTCAACAATTGGGAGACTTTAGATCTACATGTGATGTTTAATTTGGTTAAAATGTAATATTTTTAATTAATCCTACTGCTTTGCCCGAAGCTCTAGGATTCATAACTTAACGGGTTGACACCTTTTTCTTTATGCTCAGCGTGATAATCAATTTGTGTTTGCTACCTTCGTTTTTTTTTTGTTTTGCATTTTTCATTGTCGTTTGTTTATTTATCGTTTATAAATTCAAATAATGCAGATATGACAATGAATGTTTTGAAAATAACAATATCGATATCCCTAATTTTGAGTACCCTGTCGATAATATGGAAGGTGATTATGAGGAGAATCCGGAACCCTCCCCTGAACTAATGAGATTAGTGGAACAAGAATCTAAGGAAATAAAACCCCATCAAGAGGATGTTGAAACACTTAACCTAGGAGAGGAGGATGAGAAGAAAGAAGTGAAAATTGG
>Ga0214544_1012706_pt1 | contig 10741 bp, 13 predicted proteins | sample CNSS3metaG_FD_160074 | JGI IMG/M metagenome (GOLD analysis project Ga0214544, IMG submission 160074) | Root nodule microbial communities from cowpea collected in UCLA plant growth center, Los Angeles, California, USA - CNSS3 | ecosystem: Host-associated > Plants > Roots > Nodule | place: USA...
GAAGTAGAAAATAGAAAAAGAGAGAATAGAAAAAGAAGAAATAGAAACTTCAGAAGGAAGGGAAAATGAAGAAAAACAAAAGGAAGTAGAGAGAAAGATGATGGAAATTTATTTGTCAATGTTTTTTTTTCAATAGTTTGTGATGTCATTTTAAAGGAGCAAGAGGATAAGCATTTGAATGAAACACACCAACTTCCATGTTTGAAAAGGAACCTTGTTCATAGTGCTTTATTATGCATTTGGTTCGCTGATGAGAAGCAAATTCGTCAAACACAACGCATGGAGTTATTTATTGTTACATATTGTTCTTATGGGACCGAGGTCTGTAGTCCACAAATCAACCAAGGGTCTTGTACGTCTTCTCGGGGTCGGTCTTCTCTTGTTGAAAGGGGGGCCTGAGGGCGGTGCAAGGGACCTGCAAAAGACACTCCGATGCCTAAGTCAGCACTGGTGATGTCAGGGTTTCAGAGAATAATTAATGCGTAATGAATGCATGGAACAGTGTGCTATTTATACCTTTTTACCTGTGGGTCCTACCTGGGATGGGCTTTCTGGCCCAATATTCCTTTTTTAGCCGTTCTTGGATCCGGTGTAAAAGGGGAGAATTTACCAAGGGGTCCTTCAGATGTTGGCGGTGTCCGGTACTCGGCCACGAGATGCGTCGAGGGTGGCTTTCTTTTGTAAAGGTGCCTTTCGCGTGGTAACCGGCCATCGGGTTTTGGTGTGTAGGCCGTGTGGTTTAACAGGGGGTGTGGAGCTAGGTGGGAGCCGTGTTCTCCATATGGAGGGGTTCTTGCATGGTAGGCGGTTATTATGCTCTCTGGGGGCCGTCTGGTTCTCTGCGAAGGCGTTTCTGCGTGGTAGGCGGCCATTGTGCTCTCTGGGGGTTGTCTAGTTCTGTGCGAAGGCGTTTCTGTGTGGTAGGCGGCCATTGTGCTCTCTGGGGGCCGTCTGATTCTGTGCGAAGGCGTTTCTGCGTGGTAGGCGGCCATTGTGCTCTCTGGGGTCGTCTACTTGGGTATGGTTGGGACATCAGCCTCCCAGTCTAGAGGCAAGAAGTGACGTGTAGACTATTTTGCAAATTTCATTTGTGGTCTTTGGCCATGTACCATGTGAGCATACCGGCCTCCCAGTCTAGAGGCAAGAAGTGACGTATAGACTATATGAATGGGGTAACGTGTCGTTGTTTGTAGTTGTTAGGGGCCACGTTGTTGTGATAGTTAGGCCGATATCTTTTACGAGGTGTTAGGGGGTGGCACTGTTTGATCTGACATTTGGTCAGAGGTTAGGTGAGGTGAAAAGACGTGACTGTTGGTTAGCTTGGTTGGTGTCAGAGTTGGTTTTTCGAGGCGATTTTTGGTGGCTGGGCCTTGGGCTTTGAGGGGGTTTTGGTGGGAGGTGAAGGGTTTTGGCTAAGTTCTTTAAATAGGAGTGGATTCACTTGTCATTTTTTGTTGCTCTTAGTTCCTAGTTTCGTTGTGCTTGCTGTGTTGCTGCCTGGCGTTTGTTGGTGTTCGTGTGCCGTCTTCTATTTGACCGGCTTTTGAGGTATGTCGACTACGTCTTCTAGTGGTTCGAATTGTGGTGATTCGGGGGTGAGTTTTGGTGGACTACGATTAGAGTTCTTGAGTTTGTCGGAGACGTTGCATGCTGAGGTTGAGCGGGAGGTGCGTAAAGATCCGGCTAATGAGCATGCGGAGTCGCTCTGGCCGAGAAGGGGTGGGTACGAGTGGGTGTCTAAGGGGGTGAGGTTGTGCTCTTCAAAGTATCGTTGGTATAGGTTGCTTAGATCTTGGATGAACAACATCTATCTGTTTGAAAGGGGGGCGGATCCTAGTATGGTGGCCATTGAGAGGGTGAGTGTTGTGGAGGCTGTGTGCCATGGTCGCGAGGGTTGGAAGGTGATTTTTTCTACATGTACGCGTGTATGTTCACAAAGCTTCATGTTCGGTTGCCGTTGGACGAGTTCACGATGGGGGTTCTGCGACTTTTAAATGTTGCGCCGACGTAGTTGCATCCTAACAGCTGGGGGAGTTTGCAAGCTTTCCGGCTGATTTGTAAGGTGCTTTATTTGACGCCGACTCCCGAGAGTTTTTTGTACTTTTACGTCACGCGTCCAAGGGATCCGCTGTCATGGGTGTCTTTGATTGGCAGGGCGAAGATTAGCTTATTAGATGGCTTCACGCAGTCATTTAAGAAATTTAAGGATGGGTTCTTTCGAGTGCGGGTGTTGCCTGCCGGGAGGTTGTTATATTATGATGATGGGGGGCGGCCCAAATTTCCCTTTTATTGGACGAGTGCGCCGGCGCGTAGGGATGCGTTCGCTAAGGAGGCCTTCGATGTGGATAGCCGGAGAGTGGTGGAGGTGTTGAAGATGTTGCCGGTTAAGGTGCCGGGGAAATGGGTTGTTTGCTGTTATTTGACGGACAATCCTGGTCACGACTTATGCGGTATATTTTGATATTGTTGTTGGTTCTGTGTTGGACTAATCTGAAAAATTTGGTTTTGTGCAGGTGTGATGGCTCATCACGCGAAAAAGGTTGGTGGAGAAGTGGACCTATTTGCCAAGATTAGAGACCAGATGGCTAATGCCGCGAAGGGGGAGGGGCAGTCGCAGGCTCCAAATCTCGCGTGTCCGGTTGTGGATACTTACCGACCTCCTGTTGCCAAGAGACCGGCTCCTTCTAAGATGAAGGGGGTTGGGAAGGACCGCAAGAGTTTGAGGGCTCTTGTGAAGACTGGGGGTGTTGGGTCGAGTGGGTCGAGCAATCCTGATCTTGGCGGCTTTGAGAAAATGAATATTCAAATGAGGAAGGGGGTGGAGCTCAAGTTGAGTGACGAGGAGGTGGCGGTCGTGGAGGCTGCTGATCCGGGGTTGACTATGCGGGCTATGAGTGAGTATTTGGCGTGCGGTATGGTGTTGAGTCGGCGGGTGGCGACTTTGCTGCAGGAGGAGCTGGCTGCGGGTGATAAGAAAAAATTGGCCGAGGAAGTTGCTACATTGAAGGTCCAAAGGGATCGCGAACAAGTTGTGTGGGCGGATGAGAAGATGAAGTTGGAGGCTGAGGTGAAGAAATTGAAGGGGAGTGTTGTGGGTTTGGAGAAAAAATTGAAGGCTAAGCAGGTGGAGTTGGATGGGGTGAATGCCGCCAAAGACGTTGCTGCTGAGGAAGCTGCTAGCGAAGTGTTTGGTCTTCAGTAGACCGTGTATAATGAACACGTTAATGGTTTCCAGAAGGCCTTGAGGCAAGCCGAGTTCTTGTACCGGGAAGTGTCTGTGACGGACTGCCGCTTTAACGTAAATCTGGATGTGTATGATGATCGCATGTTAGATGTTGCGGAGATTAGCCGGCTCAAGGCTGAGAAGGAGGCAGCCACAATTGCAAATGAGGATACCGTGATGACGACTCCAGCAGCCACCACGGTTGATGGGGTGGTGGGGCAGGTGGGGGTTGCCGACGAGGAAGCCGAGGGCGCAGAAGAGGACGCGGCGGGTGAGGAGGTGGATGAAGCTGAAGAGTAACATTAGTGTAGATATTGAGGGCGAGGACGCCGAAACTTGTTTTGTTTGTTTTTTGTATGCTCATGGGGACGGATTATAATTTGTTTTGTCGACATGTTGCCGGTTTTCTTTTAGGGCGAGTGTGCCTGCATGGAATCCTGGGGACCGGAATATTATCATTGTAATGTATATTTTCGAAATTTATGGAAATGGCCGTGTTATCATTAACGTATATTTTTGTTTTGGAATCTGGTTGTGCTAGTTAGGCATGGTAAATTTAATTTCAAAGTGTGGTGACGTGCGCTTTTTTGATTTATTGGCGTGTGTTTGTTAAATCACGCGGTGCTTGCGTTAGCGGCCGGCCATGGTTGCGGTTATCGACCGGCGGTACTTTGGACTGACGGGTATGATTGTTTACCTTTTTTCGCTTAGCGGCACAGGACTTGGAGTATTGGCTAGGAATAGTGGCTAGGAGTTAGCTCGTTCGACCAGCGGCATTCAAGAATAGTGGCTGGGAGTTAATTCGTTCGACCAGCGGCACTTAGAGTGGTGGCTGGGAGTTAATTCGTTCGACCAGCGACACTTAGAGTAGTGGCTTGGAGTTAATTCGTTCGACCAGCGGCACTTAGAGTGGTGGCTGGGAGTTAATTCGTTCGACCAGCGGCACTTAGAGTAGTGGCTGGGAGTTAATTCGCTCGACCAATGGCATTTAGAGTAGCGACCATTGTCGGTTATGATTGTGTGGGGGATTCCGTAGCGGTAGATGATGTTTTTCCAAACGAAGCGCTGGACTTGGTTGGCCGTGATGGTGGCTAATGGTTCTGCTTCGATCCACTTGGAGAAGTAGTCGACCGCGACAAGAAGGAACTTGACCTGTCCTTTCCCTGCTGCAAAGGGGCCGATTATGTCCATTCCCCATTTTGAGAATGGCCATGGTGAGGAGACGTGGTGTAATTCTTCCTGGTGCATGTGTGTTATCGGTCTGTGTTTTTGGCATTGAACGCATTTTTGGACGTATGTGGTGCAGTCTTCTTCCATTGTGGGCCAGTAATAACCGGCGCGTAATATCCTGGCGGCCATGGTTTTGGGTCTTGAGTGGTAGCCGCAGATGCCTTGGTGTATTTCTTGTATGATATAGTCGGCTTTTTCTCTGCTTATGCACTTGAGCAAGGGCTTGCTGAAGCCTCTTCTGAATAGTTCGCCCCCAATTAGGGTGTATCGCGCCGCTTTCCGGACCCATCCTTTTTCTTCGTTCGACGGGGTGACTCCTGCTTCTAAGTATTTGATGAAAGGTTCCATCCAGGTGTTAGTGGTGGTAATGTTTAAGCATTGGTTTTGCTGGTCAATGGAGGGTGTAGCTAGGGTGTGCTGGAGGAGTGACTTGTAACGGCCTTTCTTTTTGGTACTAGCGAGCTTTGAGAGAATGTCTGCCCGGGTATTGTCGCTTCGTGGGACGCGTTGAATTTGGAAGGTGTCGAAGTGCTCGGTCAGGGATACTACCATGTGGTAGTATTGTGCGAGGGTGGGATCTTTGATTTGGTAGTCACCATTGAGGTGTCCTACGGTGAGCTTTGAGTCTGTCTTGCATAGGAGTTTATGCGCGCTTACGTCTCGTGCTAAGTTGAGGCCGGCGATGATGGCCTCGTACTCAGCTTGATTGTTGGATGTTTTGAAGGTGAAACGTAGAGATTGTTCTATGACGACGTTGCTGGGGTCCTTCTAGTACTATTCCGGCGCCGGCTCCCAGCGGGTTTGAAGAGCCATCTACGTGCATGGTCCACCAGGTGTCATGGGGGGCTTGCTCTTGAAGGTCGTTGGCAAAGTCTGCTAGGCACTGTGCTCGGATAGGTCCATGCGGTTCGTAGTGGATAGTAAATTCTGACAGTTCGATGGCCCAAGAGGATAGTCGACTTGCTAAATCGGGTTTTTGCAGGATTTTTTGTATGGGATGGTCCGTTCTGATGATGATCGTGTGTGATTGGAAGTATGGTCGCAGACGACGTGCTGCTGTTATGATTGCAAGGGCTACCTTCTCCACCATTTGATATCGTGTTTCTAGGTCTTGGATGATGCGGCTTGTAAAGTATATTGGATGTTAGATGTTGTCCCTTTCTTGGACGAGCGCGGAGCTTACGGCGTTTGTTGACGCGGCTATGTACATTATAAGGGGGAGGGAAAGGTTTGGTTTGGTCAGGACCGGGGGGGTGGTGAGGAGTTGCTTCAAAGTGTTGAAATTTTGTTCGCAAGTGTCGTCCCAGGTAAACTTTGTCGACTTTTTCAGGAGTTGGATCATTGGTTTGGTTTTGTCCGCCAACTTCGGGAGGAAGCGCGAGATGGCGATTAGTCTGCCCACTAGGCGCTGCACCTCTTTGATATTCGCGGGGCTTCTCATGTCAATGATGGTTTGACATTTTTCGGGGTTGGCCTCGATCCCTCGCTGCGTGAGCATGAAGCCCAGAAACTTCCCGCCATCTACTCCGAATGTGCATTTTTCGGGGTTGAGTCTAATGTTGTATGTGCGCAAGGCTTTGAAGACTTGCGCTAGGTCCGCAGAGTGCTGTTGCACGTTGGGGGACTTGACGATGATGTCGTCGACATATACCTCTACCGTCTTGCCCAAGAGTGGCTGGAAGACTCTATCCATCAAGCGTTGGTATGTAGCGCCAGCGTTTTTGAGACCAAAGGGCATGACTTTGTAGTAAAGGTTGGCCTCCTCGGTTATGAATGTGGTTTTGATTTTGTCTTCATATGCCTCGCGGCCCCATCGACGAGCCTGTCTATGCTGGGCAATGGGTAGGCATCCCGGGGGCAGGCCTTGTTCAGGTCCGTGTAATCTACACACATGCGCCAGTTCCCATTGGGTTTCTTGACTAGCACCACCTTGGCGAGCCAGGTCGTGTATTGGGCTTCACCGACAAAGCTGGCCTGTTTTAGCTTTTCGGCCTCTCCTATAGCTGTTTGCCTCCTACTTTCTCCAAGCTTCCTTTTTTTCTGTGAGACGGGTTTTGCATTTGGGAAAACAGATAGCCGGTGGGCGGCTATTCTAGGGTGAACATCGGGGAGATCGGCTGCCGACCAGGCGAAGAGGTCAGCATTCTGTTTGAGCACTTGCTCGATGTGGCCCTCCTCTCCTTCGGGAAGGGAAGCTCCCACTTGGAGGAAGTGGCCTTGTTGTTCGAGTGGAAGTTGCCTTGTTTCCCCCACGGGTTTGAGGCGTGCTTCGGAGTTTATTCTGGGGTCTAAGTCATCGCCGTTCAGGGTGGTGTGGGCTTGGGATTGTTCAACGTTGTGGGTTGTCAGGGGTGGGAGTGGGAGTTTTAGGATTGCCATGTAGCATTCTCTGGCTGCACGTTGGTCGCCATGCACTGTGATGATGTCGCCCTCCGGGGATGGAAACTTCATTGCAAGGTGCGGGGTGGATACTAGGGCACCCAGCGCGCTGATGGATGGGCGGCCAAGGAGGATGTTGTAGGACGTGTGGGCATCGACGACCAAGTAGCGAATGGGAATGGTTTTGGTTTGTCTTCCCTCTCCGAACGTTGTGTGAAGGTCGATGTACCCTTTGGTGGGGACTCTCTCACCTTAGAATCCGTATATGGGCTCATTGTGAGGGGTTAGATCAGCGAGGGGTATTTGCATCTTGTTGAATGTTTTCCAATACACGATGTCTATGGAACTCCCTTGATCAACGAGAACCTTCTTTACTGCGAAGTTCTCGACTTTCATAGTTATGACCATGGGGTCGTCTTGGTTGGGGTCGGTACCCTGGAAATTGGAGTCTGAGAAAGTGATGGGCGGCATTCTTCTTTGCGTTCGGTTGGATACTACGTGTATTTGTTGGACGACTCTCAGGTGCCTCTTTCTCGATGAGGAGGACCTCCCTCCTCCTGCGAATCCCCTTGATATTGTATTGATCGTTCCTCGTAGGGGGGGTCTGTCATCTGCTCGTCGCGGTTGCGGCTGCGGCGGTTCCCTTTGTTCTGCGTTCTGTGCTCTGGCTGGCTCTTTCCTGGGTTCTCTGCGCTTGGTTCTTTGGTCATTGCGTCGCTCGGCTCGCCTGTTATCGTTCCTATCGTAGCGGGGTCTGGGGGGACCTGCTCCGATTTCTCTTATATAGTGCCTTAGATGTCCGGCTCGGATGAGTTCCTCTATTTTGTCTCGCAGGGTGTCGCATTCGTCGGTGGTGTGGCCATTGTTGGGGTGGTAGTGACAATACTTGCTCAAATCTGCGTTAGGCGGGTTGTGATACTTCCTGGGTGGGGGGAGGAGTTCTGCTTGTAGGACTTCATCGAGTATGCGGGACCAGGGTGCGTTGAGGGGGGCGTAATTCGAGAATTTTGCTGGTCTACGTTCTGAGGGACGGTTATGGTCCCGTGGGATGGGCTCTTTGTTGGTCCTCTTGGTTTCTGTCCGCGCTGGGGCGGGTTGGGCGTTGTTCTGGTAACGTCTCATGTCTTCAACCCTTAAAAACATGGCCGCTCTCTTGCAAAGTTCCTGCATACAAAGGGGGGGGGGGCGCATGGCCAGCTCGTCGGCGAAGGGTCCCGTCCTGAGAGAGGGCATCATGTACATCAGGATGAGATTAGGGGTGAGGTCCTTGATCTTCATGGCGATGGCCCCGAACCTATCAATGAAAACTCGTAGGGGTTCTCCTTCTTCTTGCCTAAGGTTAAGGAAGGCGATTATGGTTAGATCATGCCGTCTACTTGTATCAAATTGGGTGGTGAACGTAGTGGTGAGCGTGGTGAAGGAGTCGATAGTGTAGGGGGGGAGGCTCATGAACCATTCCAGAGCTGACCCCCTGAGGGCTACTGAGAATGATTTGCATAGCACCGCGTCAGAAGTGGAGTATAGGCTTACTTGGTTGGTATAAATGGACACAAATTCGTCTGGATCGGTGGTTCCGTCGTAGGTAACTGTTGGTGCTTTCCACTTATGGGGTAAAGGTGTCTCCGTTATCCCGTCCACGAAGGGGTGGCGGCGATTTCTTCTGAAGGCGAAGGACCTGTAGTTGCCGCCCAAGGTTGGAGCGGTGGGCCTGTATTCACTCTTGTCCTCAGTAGGATGGACGACGAGTTTTGAATATGGGGGGGTCATTCCTCGACTAAGGAGGGGCCCCCATCCTCGAATGGGGGTGGTTCTACTCCCCAGCCGCCCTGTCTGTCTTAATTCTCTGCCTAAGGCGGGAGTTTTCTTCCCTTAGTGCTTCCATCTCATCTGCATTCCTCTTCTTGTATTCCGCGAACTCCTGCTGCATCCTGGCTTGAGCTTCCAGGATGCGCGATATCTCCGAGGTGGGGCCGGGGTTGCCAACTTCCACAGTCGACACCAAGGGGGGGACATCTGCTGTTCTACTTCGCGTGGATACCATCTTGCTTCTGGGGTTCACCTTGGATCTGTGAAATACTCTTCGGCCCCACGGTGGGCGCCAATTGTTCTTATGGGACCGAGGTCTGTAGTCCACAAATCAACCAAGGGTCTTGTACGTCTTCTCGGGGTTGGTCTTCTCTTGTTGAAAGGGGGGCCTGAGGACGGCGCAGGGGACCTGCAAAAGACACTTCGATGCCTAAGTCAGCACTGGTGATGTCAGGGTTTCAGAGAATAATTAATGCGTAATGAATGCATGGCCGGTCAGCACTGTGCTATTTATACCTTTTTACCTATGGGTCCTACCTGGGATGGGCTTTCTGGCCCAATATTCCTTTTTTAGCCATTCTTGGATCCAGTGTAAAAGGGGAGAATTTACCAAGGGGTCCTTCAGATGTTGGCGGTGTCCAGTACTCGGCCACGAGATGCGTCGAGGGTGGCTTTCTTTTGTAAAGGTGCCTTTCGCGTGGTAACCGGCCATCGGGTTTTGGTGTGTAGGCCGTGTGGTTTAACAGGGGGGATGGAGCTAGGTGGGGGCCGTGTTCTCCATATGGAGGGGTTCTTGCGTGGTAGACGGTTATTGTGCTCTCTTGGGGTCGTCTACTTGGGTATGGTTGGGACAATTACAAAAGACACATAATTTTCAGTTACAACCCCCTTAAAGCTATTAATGAACCACTCAAGTTAATAATGACCCACTATTGAATTGCTGATTGTAACTGAAATCAAGGCAACCAAAAGTCATCCACAAGCATTCAACAAAGGTCCTCCAAAGGTTGGTTCTTAAGTTGGAAAATGGGCCCTTATTAAACTCTAAAATAAAGAAAAACTAAAGCCCTTTAATTGGTTAACCCAAAACACAATTTGGTCAGGCAATTATACAAAGCATTGGGGCCTTATTTAAATTAAAGAAACTGCATCAACGTCGCGCATTAGTTATCCTCCATTTGGACCATATGCAATTCACATCATGCCCTCCTTCTTTGAGAAGATTCGCCCCGAATCTAAAGCCTTTATTTCTCTACTAGTTTTAGTAAAAGTTTAGTATGTCCTTGTAAAGAACTTTATTTGTGCACACTTGAAACTATTTCTCGTCCTCCAAGATCAAATGCAACTTGAATAGATTTAGTTTTGTTCCTTTCTAACGGTTGCAATTCGTGGATCACCTCTCTTGCCCACACTACCCCCACCTTGATATGTAACAATAAATAACTCCATGCATTGTGTTTGACGAATTTGCTTCTCATGAGCAAACCAAATGCATAATAAAGCACTGTGAACAAGCTTCCTTTTCAAACATGGAAGTTGGTGTGTTTGATTAACATTCTTTTCCTCTTGCTCCTTTAAAATGACATCACAAACTGTTGAAGAAAAAACATTGACAAATAAATTTTCCATCATATTTCTCTCTACTTCCTTTTCTTTTTCGTCATTTTCCATTCCTTCTGAAGTTTCTATCTCTTCTTCTCTATTCTCTCTTTTTCTATTTTCTCCTTCAGCCTATGCTTCATCCTTACTGACTTGTCTTGGTGTCATAAATTTCAACTTCATTTTACGTCCCTCATGCCTCAAATAAAGGGAACGTTCATGAAGATTGAGTGCTTTCAAAATTAAGCCATGCGCATCCCAAAAGAAGATGACAAGAGTCCATGCAAACATCTTTCACACATTGTCCTGTACTGAATTTGATCCATGCTTGATTCGGATGAAAGGTTGTTGGTAACTTGAGTTTCTCCACCAATCTTTGGCTTACAACATTGTTGTCGCTTTCGTAATCGAATGGAACTAAACATGGGTGGCCTTCGATTAAACACCTTGTATAATAAACTTCCATTGCTATTCCAAATCTAGTGAGCCAGGCTCTGAATACCA
>Ga0214544_1012710_pt1 | contig 10736 bp, 10 predicted proteins | sample CNSS3metaG_FD_160074 | JGI IMG/M metagenome (GOLD analysis project Ga0214544, IMG submission 160074) | Root nodule microbial communities from cowpea collected in UCLA plant growth center, Los Angeles, California, USA - CNSS3 | ecosystem: Host-associated > Plants > Roots > Nodule | place: USA...
ATTTTAAATTAAAAATAGAAAAGATTATTATTTTTTATTAAATTTGATAACATTTTAAGTTTTCTAATTGAAATATTGTACTACAAGAAAGTCCTAATTACTTATGACTGACCAATTATTTAAAAGAAACTACTGTAGAGGTGGTTAAGTGTGAAACCCCCTTAAATAAAACTATCTCTTTTTCTCTATCTGTAAGGACCTAAACACTAGCTACTTCCACCCTCCCCTTCTGCTCTCAATTCTCCCTCAAAACTTCTCCTACTTGATCAGTTCCCTCACCATTTCCTTGCATTTTGTGACCAGATTCTGGAAGAATAGACTCAACAGAACCCTCTGATGATTCATCCCCAACTCCCTTCATCCTTAGTAGGTTCCATTTCTCCTTTTGGTTCAATTCCAACTAGAATCCATCTCTTTTGTCTCTGAATTTTGGGTTTAATTATGGGATTCTCCCTTCTCTATGTCTTGGTGATGAACTTCTAGGTTAATTTAAGATCTCTGCCTCCTTGATACCAATTTGACTTCACCAAGCTCAAATCTTAGCAAAAAGGTAAGGGAAGCTAACCTTCACTTAATTCTCGAGTATTTAGGGTCTTTGTGTGCTTGGATGGTATGATTCTTTGCTTAATTGTTGTTTGGAACTACTTGTTGTGTGAAATTGGATTTTGGCATGAATTTCGTATCTCTTCATGTGAAGAACAGTTTGGAAATCCTAATAATTTCGCCCAGGCGAGTAGCTCTCGCTTGAGCGAAAGTATCAGAGAGTTACCTCTATTACTGTGCGAGGTCTCGCCTAGGCGAGCTAGGGTCGCTTGAGCGAAAGATCCTCTCGTCTAAGCGAACCAGCTTAGCCTGAACGAGAATTTGCAAAGTTTTTGGGTTGCCCACTGATCCACTACTTCTGGTGTTTAATTAGTAGTTTGTTCATGCTTTTGGAATAGAGCATTTTGGGATATACATGTTATATCTTTCCTTAGCATAGGTTATGTGAGTAGTTGGAAGTTTAAACGGTTACTTGGGATGACTGTCTTAACCTCGTGTATGGCTTTTCTAACTACCTGCTTTGCTATATCAAAATATGATGTTTTGTTTGTCGCTTAAAAACTGTTAAATGGGATGTTACATTAAGCGTATATATTAGTTTTTAAAATGCTATATTTGATTTCTTCATTGTTAGGCTACGTCAATAATTTTTTAACCTAATTGTACTTCAATTGTGGTAAGTTAGATTATCACACATTCTTTTCAATTGTTAAAAAAGAAGAACAAAGTGGTGTATCATTTCATTTAAATTTTTGTTTTTTATTACTGTAAAATAATTTCTAATTTTATTGATAATTAAGAAAATATTATAGAATAAAATATTATTACAATAATGGTTGTGGTAATCATAATATATAAAACTTATTCATCGAATTTTATGTTCTAGTTATATCTTTTATCTTTTTACATCTTTAAAAGAATAACTTGTTATATCTTGAAAGAAAAGAAAATATTTTATCTTAAAAACATAATTTGATAAGTTTTAAATGATTTTTAATTGAAATCATGTGCTATAGAAATAAAAGTTAATAAAATATTACTAAAGTATCATTTTCTAAAATTTAAAAAATAGAATTAACTAAAACGCTTATAGTATAATTACATTTCAAAAATGAGAAATATTTAAAAATAGATAAATATTTTAAAATAAAAAATAAAAATAAAAAAGTTACTTTTTTTATTTATTGGATAAAAATTTAAAGTGTTTTAATTGAAATCTTGTGATATAGAAAGAAGATAAGAAAAAATATTAATAACATCAAGTTTTCTAAAAATCTTAAGGAAGAAATATTTAAAAAATAGAAAATTTAAAAATCTTATAATAGAATTATATTAAAAAATGAGAAAAAATTAAAAAATACAGAAACATTTTCAAAGTATTTTAAATTCAAAATAAATAAAAAGTATCTTTTTTAAGTGTTTTGATAATTTTTTTTAGTTTCATAATTGAAATATAATGTAATAAAAAAAATAAGATAATGAAATATTAGTAAAATTATCATTGTCTAAAAAATAAAAAATATAAATATATAGAAACATTGAGAAATATTCAACCATAAATACATATTTAAAAAAACATTTTGAATTAAAAATAGAAAAAATTATTATTTTTTATTAAATTTGATAACATTTTAAGTTTTCTAATTGAAATATTGTACTATAAGGAAGTCCTAATTACTTATGATTGACAAATTATTTAAAAGAAATTACTATAGAGGTGGTTAAGCATATATATTAGTTTTTAAAATGCTATATTTGATTTGTTCATTTTTAGGCTATGTCAATACTTTTTTAATCTAATTAGTCTGTGACCCATGCATATTCACTGGTCTTTTTTTTGTATTTTTTAAATAATATAATTGATATTATATTTATTATTTATAGAAAATATGTAATTAATTTTTAAATAAAAATTTTTAATAGAAAAGAAATAAAAAATACACATTTTTTAATAGTAACCTATACCTACCTCTTTTTATTTAAATATAATATAAAATTATCTCATAAAAATATGATATTGTAGTTTTATAAATTTAATAATAATATTTATTGTTTATGGTCATTGTAATAGAAATATTTAAATAAAATAAAAATAAATATTATCAATTTTGATTAAATAAATATTTAAAAGTAGTACTATACTAATATTTTTACTATTACTAATATTATCAATAAATTTAATAATAACAACAATTATATATAATCATAATATTAATATATTATATATTAATATTGTTAATAATACTAATAATAAGAATAACAATAATAATATAGTAATAATTTTACTATTACTACTAATGTTAATAATTTTGACAATAACAAAATATAATAGTAATAATACTAATAGTAATACTAATAATTTCACCCCTAATTTAAGTATTAATTTTCATATATTATAGTTAATAAATTTTCTAATTACTTCTTTACTCATAATAATAATAATAATAATAACTATTTTTTTGAATTAATTACTTCGATGTAATGATAAATTAACAACAAAAGGAATAAAAAAATGCAAGTAATTGGAACATGATCATGTAGTAAATATCAATAAAATTGGTGTCTAACTATAATAATAATATCCCGTATTGATAAAAATAATAATAATAATAATACACAACTATATATATAAAGATACATGGTCTCCTATTTTGTTTTTACAATTATATTCTCTTAATTAATATTTTTTAAATTTAAATTATTATTGATAATAAAAAAAATTAGTCTTTAGTTCTATTATTTTACTAATTTTAGTAACTACTTTTTTTAATTCAGCTAATTACTCGGATGTAAAGATAAATCAACAACAAAACAAATAAAAATGCAAGTAATTAATATATAATCCATAATGGATAAAAGTAAAATGTATATCTAAATACTACATTAATATTATTTAAAATAAAAATAAAAATAATAATAATAATAATAATTATTATTATTATATTAATATTAATACTAATGCTAATTATTATTTTTTAAATTTAAATGATTATTTATAATAAAAAAACTACATTTTAGTTTTATTATTTTACTAATTTTAGTAACTACTTTTTTGGATTCAGCTAATTACTCAAATGTAAAACAAACCAACAACAAAGCAAATAACAATGCAAGTAATTAAAATATAATCTCGTAGTATATAAAATAAGATGTGTATCTAAATACTGTGACATCCCATTTGAATAGATAAAATCTACTAAATAAAACATCACACAGTCATAATAAAGAGCAGTCAGATTTGGAACAACATACATAAGAAACCCAACTGTTACAGTCATCCAAGAATGTACTGTGAAAGCAAACTTGGGCATACCACCATGCCATAACAAACGCAAAGGAAAGTTAACAATTTAACAAAGGACGATGCTCCTCTAGAGCATGAAATTACAAAAAGGCACTTAGGGCCATAGACTGCTCCTGAGAGTCACACAACAGATCCCCTAAGCTGCACCATTGCTACCACCGGGCCTACTCCTAGAATTTCCTCCATCTGCTCCCACCAAGGGTGATCATCGCAAAAGAGAAAACACAACAGGAACATAAACAGAAATGCAAGGGTAAGCTAGTGCAATTTAATCTTATCATGATATAACAGACAAGTACTTAAACATTCCTTAACATGCAACACAACAGGCACAGAGAATCATGTTATAACAAACAAGTAGGACACTATGACTCAATTATTCGAATAAATATACTAAGATCAGATTCACTGGACGCTTGCACTTGTGGTGGCCTCTACTACTCTGCAGCGTCATTGCCAATGGGTTTCACCCTACCACACACAAGGTTAACCTTCAAGCATCCAAGGCCATTATCCTGCCAAAGACTAAGGCCTCCGGCCACTCTCACCACTTGGGTCAGTTTGCTCTACTTGAGACTCACTGACCCATTTGAGTTTCGGGATGCGGTCCTTACTTGAATCCATACCTTAATATATACACTACACACCACCATGAGGTCTCCCCACGAGACTCATGGAATTATGCCTATCACACACCAAATTCATGTTTCTCATACCTTAACTACCACATTTATCTCATACATCCAATTCTCATGCCTCAATACCACCATTCAACATTTCCAGGCTATAAATTAATCCAAGCATGCTATTTTCTGCCAATACAGTTCAAATAATTCATGCATGTCCATGGAAATATCCAGCCATAACAGAGAATAGAGAAATAACATGCAATCTTGCACTGATCTTGCTTAGGCTAAAAGCCTTCGCCCAGGCGACAATAACTGTCTCGCCTAAGCTAGGCATTCTCGCCTAAGCGAGACGCGAAGTGCTGGTACAGTGGCCACATCTGTGAGTTCTCACCTGAGCGAGCCCCACTCGCCTGGGCGAGATCGTCCTTCGCCAAAAAATCACGAGTACTTCGCTTAAACGAGGACTCCAACAGAGGCACCACTGGTTTCCTCAAGGGCTCGCCTAGGCGAGCTGTCCTCGCTTAAGGGAGACGTGCATCGCTCAAAAACCAAGGTTGGTCGCCTGGATGAGAAGCTCGAGCAGAACCAGGGTGAGCATCCTGATACTCTCGCCTAGGCGAGACGAGCTCGCTTGGGCGAGAATGACAGATCTCACCACTGTTAGCACACATGCAGTATCGAAAACAGCCAAAACCAACATCCAACCACGCATGCAACTTAGTTTCATCCGATAAAAATATACTACTCAAGCATGTAAACATAGAACAAACCAAGAACACCCAAGAATAACTTTGAACTGGTAAATCTAGCTCCCCTTACCTTGTTATACGCTAGCGGAATAGAGTGGTAACCCAAGAAAAGTAGTGGAGCACTGGAGCAAGGTATGGAGCTGAAAACAAACCCACATAGAGTTGAGAAAGGGGGTGCTAGGGAGAACCCAAGACAAAACCATTAGCCTCTGAACTGGAGAAAGAGAAGAACAAGGTTGGAGTTCGACTTACCTGGAAGTACAATATCCTTAGCTAGCTTGAAACAAAGGGGAGAACCTTTGTGCCCTAGCAAAGCTCTTACACTAGACGAGGGGAGGGAACAAGGAGCTGGTTTTTCTGAAAATGGAACAGAATGAAGGGGTTAGGGGCTGGCAAGGGTATTGGGTCCCCTTATTGGGTCGGCCTTAGGCCCACGAATGACTAGGCCCAAATACTCAGCTGAAAAGGACAAAAAGAGGGCTTACAATATCTCCCCAACAACAAAAATTTTTCGTCCTCGAAAAATTAGACTTACCAGAATAGATATGGATATGAACTCCTCATCTCCTCCTCTAGCTCCCAGGTAGAGTCCTTTGTCCTTCGGTCCTAGATGACCTTCACAAGATTAGTAGCTCTTCCCTTGCGCTCCTTCACTTGGCGATCCTCTATAGCCACGTGTTGTACCACTACCTGGAGATCCTCCCTAACTTGCACATCCTCTGCCTCCAACACATGTGACGAGTCAAAAACATACTACCGTAGCTGTGAGACATGGAAGACTGGGTGTAGATTAGTCAATTAGGGTGGCAATGCAATCTCATAAGCCACGGGCCCTATCCTCCTCAAGATCTGATACGGACCCAAGAACTTAGGAGACAACTTCCTTGATTGGATAGCCCTCCCCACGCCAGTGGTTCGGGTCACCCTCAAGAACACATGCTCCCCAGCCTCAAACTCTAAGGGCCTCCTCCTCCGGTCTGCATATGTTTTCTGCTGACTCTAAGATACTTGCAACCTATCCCTCACCAACTGCACCTTCTTTGTGGTTTGTTGCAACAACTCAGGTCCTACGAAAACTGACTCACCATCTTGGTACCAACATAAGGGAGTCCTACACCTCCTCCCATACAAAGACTCATATGGCGCCATCCATATACTCGCCTGGAAACTATTGTTGTAGGTGAACTCCACCAGCGGTAACACCTCATCCCAACTACCAAGGTGGTCCAAGATACATGTCCTCAACAAGTCCTCCAAGGATTGAATCACCCTCTCTGACTGGCCATCTGTTTGAGGATGATAGGCAGAACCCATCCTCAGCCTGCTACCCATAGCCTCCTGTAGCGTCTGCCAGAACCTCGAAGTGAACCGGGGGTCTCTGTCAAACACTATGCTACTGGGCACTCCATGAAGTCTCACTATCTCTCGGATGTAGAGTTGGGCCAACTTGGCCATAGACATTCTGAGATTCACCGCCAAAAAGTGAGCACTCTTCGTTAGCCGATCCATCACCACCCATATAGCATCATGCCTTCTCATGGTGCGAGGCAAGTGGGTAACAAAATCCATAGCTATGCTATCCCACTTCCACACCGGAATATCTAAGGGTTGAAACGTTCCACCAGGTTTCTGATGCTCCACCTTAGCCTTTTGACAAGTCAAACAGGCCGATACGAACTGTGCAACTTCCTTTTTCATGCCTTGCCACCAAAAGTTTTCCTTGAGGTCTTGGTACATTTTAGTCATGCCAGGGTGCAGACTAAAACGACTCTTATATCCTTCCTCAAGGACCAATCTTCTCAACTCAACATCATCTGGTACACAGACCCTGCCTCTGAACCTCAGCACACCATCACTACCCAAGGCAAACTCCTTGGCCTGATCTGACCCAAGTAGCTCTTTTACACTCTACAAACTAGCATCTTATGCTTGCTTCTCCTTAATCAAGCTCAGGAAGTCGCTAGATATAACCAAGGTGCTACACCTAATGAATTTTGGCTCCAACTCAAACTATAGCTTCATGTCTCTAAAGCTCTCAAGCAACTCCATCTCTTTTATCATCAGGTGTGCCACATGCACGGTCTTCCTACTCAGTGCGTCTGCCACCACATTCGCTTTCCCTGGGTGATAGAGAAGCTCAAAGTCGTAGTCCTTCAAAAACTCTATCCACCGCCTTTACCTCATATTCAACTCTTTTTGATCAAAGAGATACTTCAAACTCTTGCGGTCACTAAACACACGGAACTGTACACCATACAAGTAGTGCCTCCAGATTTTCAAAGCAAAAACCACCACTGCTAATTCTAGGTCATGAGTGGGGTAGTTCTTCTCATGAACCTTCAACTGCCTTGAAGCATAAGCCACCACCTTCCTCTCTTGCATGAAGACACACCTAAGGCCCTGATGAAAGGCATCACAGTAAACCTCAAAGGGTTTACTCACATCCGGGATTACCAATACTGGAGCACTCGTCAGCCTCTGCTTAAGCTCCTTGAAGCTCTCCTCACACCTATCAGTCAATACAAACGGTTGATCCCTCTTGGTTAGCTGTGTCAGGGGTGCCACTATCTTGGAGAACCTCTTTATAAACCTCCTGTAGTAGCCAGCTAAACCCACGAAGCTCCGAATCTTCGTCACAGACATGGGACATTCCCACTGTATTACGGCCTCCACCTTAGCTGGATCCATAGCTATACCTTGAGATGATATCACGTGCCCCAAGAACTGGACCTCTCTCATCCAAAAGTCACACTTTGACAACTTGGCAAACAATTGTCTCTCCCTCAAGATACCAAGCACAATCCTCAAATGCTCGGTATGTTCCTCATGCGTCCTGGAGTAGATAAGAATGTCGTCTATGAAGACCACGACAAACTTATCTAGAAACGGGCGGAAGATCCGGTTCATGTAGTCCATGAACAAAGTAGGGGCATTAGTCACACCGAATGGCATGACAACATACTTGTAGTGCCCGTATCTGGATCTGAAAGTAACCTTCTCTACATCTTCTGCCTTCACCAGAATCTGATGATAACCTGATCGGAGATCAATCTTGGAGAACACTAACGCCCAATGTAGCTGATCCATCAAATCATCTATTCTTGGCAAGGGGTACTTGTTTTTGATGGTCAGCTTGTTCAGCTGCCTATAATCCACACACAACCTCGAGCCGCCATCCTTCTTCTTTACCAACAAGACGGGCGCTCCCCACGACGAAGCACTCGGTCGTATAAACTGTTTCTCGAGCAATTCCTCTATCTGCTTCTTTAACTCCACCAACTCCGTTGGAGCCATGCGGTAAGGAGCTATCGACACAGGGCCAGCTCCCGGTACCAAGTCTATGGAGAACTCAACTTCTCTCCTCAGTGGTAAACTTGGTACCTCTTCGGGGAACACAAAGTCCCTGACCACTAATATCACGGTGATCCTCTCCTCCTTCTCAACCTCTATCGTGGCAAAGATCATATAGCACTGTGCATCGTCCCGGATTTCCTTCATAACCCCATGTGAAGACAACAACTCAGGCTCCTCTGAGTTGGAGAACAACAGCTTCTTCTCCCGACAATCTATGAGAACATGATTGGCAGAGAGCCAATCCATTCCCAAGATCATATCTAGCCCTTGCAGAGGGAGGCATATGAGATTGACCTTGTATACGCGTCCCTCTACCTCAACTGGACATCTAGCACACACAGAAGAAGTCCTAACCAACCCAGATGTCGGGGTAGATACCACGAGGTCAAACGGTAGCTCACACACCGGTAGACCCAACTCCCGCACACATGACTCTAACACAAAAGAGTGTGTCGCTCCAGAATCAAAAAGCACGCAACAGGACTTGCTAGATATCACACAACAACCAATCACAAGGTTACCTGAACTCGCTGCCTCTGACCCAGTCATCGCATAAACCCTGCTTGAAGCTTGAGGCATGCTGCCTCCTCTCCTCTGTTGAGTCTAACCAGAAGTCTGGCTCGGAGTCTGTGGTGAAGGTCTTGCCACTACCCTCCTCAAAGTGGGACAATCTCTACCAAAGTGGCCCTCCCTGCCACAATGGTTGCACCTGCGGAACCCGGATAACTACGGGCAGAAACTCTTCACATGCGGTCCTCCGCAGTGGTGGCACTAGATCCTACTAGGCGGGGAAGAAAAGCCTCTAGACCCCTGTGGCTGTGGATGAGGCCTAGCACATGGCTTCTTCTTCTCTTCAACTCTCGGCCTAGACCCAGATGGTCCACTAACTCTTTGTTGTGGCTGCTGCTGGGCTTCCACCTCTACCTTCATCCGCTCCATGACCCTGGCCTTTTCCACCAAGGCCGCAAAGTCCTTGATGGACAGTAGGGCCACCATCATGCGAATGTCTCCTCTAAGACCATTCTCAAACTTTCTGCAACGCCACTCCTCATCGAGTGACATAGTGTAGAAACGCCCCAAATGCTTGAACCTCTCGGCGTACTCAGCTACTGACTTGTTCCCATGTGTCAACTAGAGGAACACTACCTCCTTTGCGTATGTCACGCTGTCCGGAAAGTACTCTGAAAGAAACCTCCTTTTGAAGGCTTCCTATGTGACATCCTCATGCTTCTCTTCCATCACTAGCCTCATGCTGGCCCACCAATGCTCAGCCTCTCCTGTGAGCATGTAGACAGTGAAAGCAAGCCTGCTCTCATCGGGGCACCTCTTGGCATCAAATATGTGCTCCATATCCTTCATCCATTGGTCCGCCTGGTCGGGACTCATCTTGCCATCAAACTTGGCGGGGTGGTGCTTCAAAAAGTCTTCCAAACTCCATTAAGGGGGTGGAGGTTGGGGATGAGGACCATACATCTGAGCACCAGCAGCATTCTCCCCTAACTGGCGGAGAGTATCCACGTGCTGCCTCTGAGCGTCCTCAGCAGCCTGCCTAGCAGCCTCCATCTGCTGTATCACAAAGTTTTGTTGCTCAAGAGAGGCTTCATGGCGCTGTATCACTGCCTCGTGCTGCTGCAACATGGCATTGCTTTGCGGGGTCAAAGCAGCAGTCATTGCCTCGATCGCCTTAGCAAGGTCTTGCCTATCGCCCTGAGGGGGTGAAGGAGGAGTTATACGCGGGGGTGCCATAACACTGGACACATAGAAAGAACCATCAGAACTTGGTTAGACTGGAAACTCATCTAAACACAACAAGAAAGGCACAACGAAAGTTAAGCAAATACATAACCAACAGACAATTAGGAACGAAGGCTCTGATACCATAAAAATGTGACATCCCATTTGAATAGATAAAATCTACTAAATAAAACATCACACAGTCATAATAAAGAGCAGTCAGATTTGGAACAACATACATAAGAAACCCAATTGTTACAGTCATCCAAGAATGTACTGTGAAAGCAAACTTGGGTATACCACCATGCCATAACAAACGCAAAGGAAAGTTAACAATTTAACAAAGGACGATGCTCCTCTAGAGCATGAAATTACAAAAAGGCACTTAGGGCCATAGACTGCTCCTGAGAGTCACACAACAGA
>Ga0214544_1012712_pt1 | contig 10735 bp, 20 predicted proteins | sample CNSS3metaG_FD_160074 | JGI IMG/M metagenome (GOLD analysis project Ga0214544, IMG submission 160074) | Root nodule microbial communities from cowpea collected in UCLA plant growth center, Los Angeles, California, USA - CNSS3 | ecosystem: Host-associated > Plants > Roots > Nodule | place: USA...
GTGAGCTCGACCAGCGGCGCCCCGCGCGTCGGCGGCTGTTTCTTCAGTGCCTCGAGATCGTCCGCCGAGCACAGGAACACCAGCGTGAACCGCCCCTTGTCGTTCTCGATCCGCCGCACCTCCTTCAGCCCCAGCGCATCCTGGTAGAACTTCAGCGCGACATCGAGATTGCGCACGCGCAGCATGGTGTGGAGGTATCGCATTTCAGTGAACTCCTTGAGAACGTTTGTTGCTTTTCAGACGCAGGAGGCGGCCGGAGGCAATAAATAGCAGCAAAATCCATCAAGGGGCAGGTGGTTGCGTGGCAACTGCGTGCCATACGTTCGCCCTTCATTCCGGGCGGCGAGACCCGCTTCCACCTGGTACTGCGGAGGCAGAGTTTGCTTTCTACAAAGCACCGCCGTCAAGCATGGGCATGAGTTATTGGGTGAGGACCCGTACTTTCAGGCGCAGCTTAATGAGGAATAATTGTTCCAAGTAAAAGGCAAAAACGAACTCGGGTAAGCAACATGCGGCACCCGATGAAATGCAAAAGAGAAAGAGAGGCCTATGAACCCCAACGACTACCCAGACAACGGCATCTACGACGAGAGCGGGACGCTGATAGGGACGGTCTAAGGCAGTGGGTCCGGAGGTTTCCCAAGGGGAATTGCCGGAGGCGGAAACCATATCCCTATCATAAGATTGTGTGCTGTCAGATCGCAGGTGCGCCGGAAGGAGGCGCGGCTGGTAACAGGAGAGGTGTCTAGAGAGGGCACTGCAGGTTTGGCAACCGGAGGCAAGGCCGTAACCGGCTTCATCGAGAATACAGCTTCCTTCACCTCCTTAGTTTCGAAGGTGATTGGCCGATGAGCGTGTGCGAACACATTGCGGATGTGTCTGACCATATCGAGGTTGTAGTATGTTTGCTCGCCGTAAATCCCTAGAGCGCGTCCTAGGTGTATCTTTTGAGAGAATGTCCCGAGTGGCCCTTCGGGAGACACCAGCTGCTCTCGGGTAGACGAATCCCATTTCAAGATGTGAAAAATCGCCGCGTCGAGCGCAATCTCAACGTTGGCTGCCATCAAGAGGCAAGCGCCGCGATCATTGTGTTCTGACCCGACCTGCTTCTGGTATTCTATAAACTCGTCGAAGCTCAGCGATGTCTTCGAAAGGCTGCGCAACGCGCTTCTGATGCTCACGGCGTGTCACTGCTCCTTGGTGCCTGTCGCTTTTTCCTTCTCTGCCCGTTCACGCCTTGCCTTCAGGCGGCCGGGCATTGCGTAGACATACGTTAAATAGAGCTCGACAAAGCTGAGTAGTTCATCGGCTTCCGCGATCGTATACGGGTCCTCGTCATGTGAGGCGTCGTTCCCTTCAAGACGTATGACGTGTGCCCACTCCTGAAGGTCAGGTGTCAGTATATGTCTTGACGCTAGTTCGTCGATGCGCTTTTGAATAGTGCCGAACTTCTTCGCATCCTCTCCCAGCAGCTTTTGCGTCGATACGTCTATGACCTTCCGGCTCATGGCCCCGGATGCATCTGGGCTGTCCCCCTGCAACGCATCGATAGCCTGCTGGAAATATCGGTCCAACGGCTCGGGTGTAAATGCCGGCATTGAAGGCGGCATCCTGCCGGGGTAGTACTTCACTGGCGAGAAGCCGACCGTACTTGGGTCAACGTTGGTTACGCCAGGCGATGCGTGGCCGTGGTTTGTACGGAAGTGGTATTCAACCACGAGGCCGCCTTGACACTTGTTGCACTTAAATAAAACCAACCAGTCCCGCGTCCGGGGAGCGAAGAGTTTTGCTTCGGCAGCAAAGGTAAAGCCCATACGCTTAGTGGCGCAGTGGGGGCAGTCGTGGTTGATCGATGCAGGCATTCTGATGTCCCAAGGAAAAAAGGGGGGGCGTTCAAATTCGCTGGTTTACCCGTGCGACTTGCCAACAGAGTCACTGTTGTGTGCATAATCAGAGGGTGAACAGCGGAAAAGCAGCGGCGAAGCTCGTAGGATGGGTAGAGCACTTGCGAAACCCATCATGTTTCGTCACGCAACAAGGCCCTCGATGGTTTCGCTTCCGCTCTACCCATCCTACGAGCTGCGCAAATCCGTTACGTCGATCAGGGATCGCTTCTGCGCCGGTTCCGAATTGTTGTTGTCGCTCCTGCTCGTAGGCGCGGAGCGCCTTCGTGACAAAGGTTTCGGGCCTTTGTTCAGACATGGCATTCGTCCTAGCGAGAAAAGTCACCGATCTTTAGCCAGTAGTCGCCGCTCGTATTGACCTTAAGTTTCAGTTTTTTCCGCAGACGTTCGGCGAGATCCTTCCGGCTTGTGGGATCATTCGTCAGTCGAGGAATGTGCATACCGGCGATGTCGCTGATGTTGCGGACGTGGCCGACTTCCACCAGCAAGGTTTTTTCGGGGTGGGCGCCAAGCGCAATTCCCGCCTCAAAGATGACGTTCAGCCGGGACTGACCTTCAAGACTTGTGCTGTCCCGGAGCGTCCGAAATTTCGCCTTGAGCCGAGCTTCCTCGTCAGGCGAGAAGATCACCAACACTCCCTGAGCCCGTTTCAAGGCGCCTTTGACAACTTTCGTGATGTTCGGGTTGGCTCCAGCCGTATCGGCGATAGCCTGGGAGAATTCGACTGCGTTCAATCCTAGGGCTCGAAGGAAGCTGAAAATATCTTCGTTAAGTTTGTGGTCGCGGCCATGAACCACAAAGATGGTGTTGGTCTTCGTCTGTTTGATCGGACGTGAGCTAGGGCGTGAGGCAAGGCGTTGGGTTGGCATGGTCTCGATCTTGTCGGGAATTGCGGTAGAAACGACGGGAGGCGAGGGCGCAGGCAAACCCCGAAGCTGGGCCAGTTCCCCATCTGTCGCAAATCGATGGATTGGCAGCCGATTCTGCGAGGCCAAGGAGATCGCTGCGAGCTTGCGAGGAAGGTGTTTCTTGTTTGCCTCATCCGCGATGCGTCGGTTGACCTGGCTACGGCTCAAGCCAAGCTTCTTCTCAAGAGCAAGCAGTAACTTTTCGCCCACCGCCATTTCCTACTAGCCCTTCTTCTTTCTCAACTTTGCGACGTTTGCGAAGTTCGGGCCGACATCGAGCAGGGCGCCAATGGTCGGCGCATCAAACCCAGCTCCGAGAAGTCGCCGCGCAGCTTCTTCTTTGTCCATGCCTGACGTAGCCGCGATGCCGACCACGCGAGCGAGTTTCTCCATCGAATCGACGGCTTCACCTCTTGGTTTTCTTGGCACGCTTCATTCCCTTCTTTGCTCGCTGCTTGCTCAATTGAACGCTGACCGAGGCCGGGTTACTTCCCGCAGCGTAGGCGGCGTCATCCTGCGATAGGCCCATACCCCTCAGGAATTCCACTTTATTGGCCAGTGTTTTGAATTTGTCGGGATCTTCCCGCTTGGCCTGCTCCAAACACAGGTATGCTAGACATTTGCCAATTACTGATAGCCAATCAAATTCAGCCGTCTGCTTGACCATAATACCTCGCGAATCAGCGTGATCTCCTGTCTTTCGACATTTGCAAGCCGGATCGCGCGATTGCAAGCGAGGGTTGCCAGATTCCCTGGGGTTGTGCGCATAATACCGGGGTGACTAAACAGAAATCTCGACGGGGTCGGGATAAGGAAAAGCCGAACACTGGCATGGCGCTGAGCAGCGATGACATGGTCAGTACTTCGACCGTCACAGCACCGAGCGCACGGAACGCACCTCCGGCAAGAAGATTCAGTGGTTCGAAGAGCGCTGCAATGCTTCTGAGGTCGCTAAGCAATACATGGGCGAACTAGCATCGCCTGTCTGCCCGCTAATCCGAAGTAGCTTCCACCGAAGCGCCAATTTCATCATCATCTTCGTCAATAGAGCTATCATCGGCAGCCGAAGCGACGTTTGAGGAAGAGCCCTGGGAGTTGCTTTCTGCCCATTTCTTCGCGAAGGCGCTCGTGGCCTCAGCCCCCTTCGGATGGCACTTGTCCTTGTGCACTAGAGCGCCGTTTTCGAGGGTCGTCTTTCCGCCCTTACTATGCTCCTCGACGTGGTGGATTTCCATCTCCGGCCAAGCCACCTCATTGCCGCAAACAGCACAGCGCTTCTTGTCACGATAGTAGATGAGTTCACGTTCCAGGGCACCGTAAAGCCTTTGCGGATCCTTCAGTTGAGGGTTGAGCACTTCACGCATTTTCGCTGAGAAGAATTCCTGACGGCGCTGGATAACATCACCACGGTCGCTATTGACGCGGGTATGAACGCCGTAGCGGAGCCAATATTCGCTAGGGCTGGCATCATCTCGCGTCTGTTTTCCAACGGCGAATTGCTGGCGAAAATTGTCGAAAGCTGATGCAAAACTTCCCTCCCACGCGCGGGTATAATCGTCCATCAAGTTGTCCATCAGAAGAACGAGATGGATTGCTTCGTGACCGATTATCTTCGAGCGTTTTTGGTCACGTAAGAGTTGGGTTAGTTTGTCGAAAATCTCAAACAACCGCCGCGCGTCAGCCGACTCCGGGTCAAAGCCAAGATTTTCGTAGTAGAAGTCATCGACGGCTTCGGCTTTGATATCACAAAATGAATCTTTGCTACTTGAGCGTCGAGTAAAATAGAGCACCGCGATTTGTGCAGCCAATTGTCGAAACTTGCCTCGGTCTTGCACCTTCTGCGCGCCCATGAGGATGTTGAAAAAATCGTGTCCCGGGTAGCGGGCCAACCCAGGTTTGCCGCCGAGACGGAGGATAAAATCAGTAAACTGACCCGGCCAGGCATCCCGCTTTTCTTGGGCGTTCAACGGCAGCCCGGATTGAAGCCGAACGAATAAATCACGCGCTTCGTTAGAATCGTGAGTTTCGATCTTAACGATACGAAGGGGGGTCTCGAGAAATCGTAATTTGATATCGTCGGTGAGGTCATGGAAGGACCGCCTCCCCCAAGGGCAAGGCTGGCGTTTAATGAAATCAGGGAATCGCGCGTCCTCTTGGTCCAATTCCGGGTCAAACAGCCTGAATGCCCCTTCGTAAAAATCTGACAGTGCGTTGATGCGCTGCTGTCCGTCTATGACTTCGTATCTTTCACTAACCAGTTTCCCTGCAGCTTGCCGGATGTGATGCAGATAGATGAGCGGAATTGGGTATCCGCGTAGAACCGAATCCACCAACTTTTTCTTCTGAGAGGGGGTCCACACGCTTCCGCGCTGGTATTCGGGATTAACTACCAGCATCTGCTGAGATTTAAGATCGAGTAGGTCGCGAACCTTGAGATCGTCAGGATCAGTCTTCATCAGCCTCCCCATCGAGCTAGAATAGCCAAGTCGAGCGGCGGGCCAATGGCCCCAATCAAAGTGTGCTGGAGCCTACAGCGCTCTTCTTCTGCTTACAACTTTTCCACGTGTACATCTAAAGTGGAACGGCGGACTGCTGCGACACTGTTACCAAAATTCATTACGGTGACGGTGCTGGACTGCATTGTCATCGTATTACATCTCCCCTACCTGCACTCAAAACTCGCCGCGCTCTCGGGATCGCCTTGCCCCTTGTACCGCGCATGTTGCGGATAGGCGCAAAGCGGCCGGCTGCGGCTGGGAAAGGCTGGCCCCGTCGCGACCACCAGATCGGGCGCCTTGCCGTCTTCCACCCAGTCCACGACTGCGCTGAGGAGATCGAAACGATCGAGCGCGGCGCCGCTCGAGCAGTGACCCATGCCGGGCACCAGGAAGGCCCGGCTCGATTTCTCCCGCACCAATTCCATGCCGCCGGAATCCGCCGCCATTCGCTCGTAGTAATTCACGGTGTCGTTCGCCGAAAACCAGGGATCGCTCACTCCGTGGTAAAACAGCAGCTTGCCACCATGGCCGAAGTAGCTCGAAAGGTTGGTCCAGTAGGCGGTGTTGGTGAGGCGATCCATCCCGCTCGCGTTGACCCGGTCTTCGAGTTGATCGACGTTGATGTTTTCCCAAACAGGCGGTCCGACCGGACTGCGCGCGCCTGTGGTCAGGATGCCGGGAATGGCAACGCCTTCGGCTGCCACGCCGCTGTCCCATGGGAACGGCGGATAGACTTGCGTGCCGCGTGAATTCTTCGGTCCGGCAAAAGCTTTCTTCAAGGCATCGACCTGCGGCGGCGCCAGGCAAGAATCCGTCTTGTCATCCGTCTTGTCGCCCTTGCAGGTGAGGACCGCGGGATCGAATTGACAGGCCTTGCCGTCGAAGATCAGGCCATCCTTGACGCCGTCCTTGGCGTCGCAGGCATCGAGGATCGCGTTGGTGATCAGCTTTCGCTCGGCCGCGGAAAACGTCTTGGCGGGCTCCGGCTTGCCGGACGCATCTTTCGGTGCGATCTGGCTGAAGGCGGCGTTGGCCCAGGCGAGACCGATATTGGAATTGCCGGTGCGCAGCGCAGGCGCGCCGGCGACGATGCCGTCGAATTGCTCGGGATAGCGCGCCGACGCCAGCATGCCTTCGCGGCCCCCGGTCGAGCACCCCGTGAAATAGGAGCGCTTTGCGGGCTGGCCATAGTAATGCGCGACGATCGCCTTGGCGGCCATGGTCACCTTGCCGACGGATGCATGGGCGAAGTTGAGCGCGGCTTCCTGGTCCTTCAGGAACGAGGCATCGAACACCGCGCCCTGATGACCGCTATCGGTCGAGACCACGGCAAAGCCGCGCGCCAGCGCCGGCACCTCGCCGGCCGCGTGGTAACCCAGCGGTGGCCGGATCGAGCCGTTCAAACCGCCGCCGCCCTGAAACAAGAACCGGCCGTTCCAGCGATCGGGCAGGGCAAGGGCAAAGCCGATCGCGTAGGACTTGCCCTCGACCCCCACGCGCTGATCGATCACGCCATCCGCGCGGCAGTTCGGCGGCAGCGCCACCGATATTGTGGCCGGCGCCGGCGGTGACGGCTGCACGGTTCCCGGCGGCGCCTCCGGCACCAGTGCGGCCTTGGTAACTGTCGCCGTCGATCCCGGCATCTTCCAGCCGGTCAGGTCAGCGCATTTGAGCGCGGGCGGTATGTTGGCCGAATTGTCGGCGCTTGCCGGCCAGATCGCAATGACCATGATGGCCGCTACTAGACCCAGGCCAGCCATCGCATCATCAAGCGCCACATTTCTTTTTCGCCGCATTGTCCCTCCCTGCCGCTTTCTGATTTTTTGCGGTGCACTTAACTCACGCTGGCCGCCAGCCGATCTGCTGCACTGACACTGAACTATCTTGTGTTATTCGGGAGGTGCAGTCCAGCGGCGCAGGCTTTCAACCGCTCGCCCTTCGCCCTTGCCGATGAAGTCGATCGAATAGGACGAGCGGATGCTCGATCATCGCGAGCTTGTAACGGTAGTTCGTCGGTCTACCGGCCCCAAAGTTCTCACTCTCGCGCTGTTGCCGATTGGAAATGGTCATCCCGCGCACTTGAACCCCGCCACACGTGGCGCCGACCAAACGCCATGGCCACATTCTTTGCAGAGCTCCTGTTCGATCTCGTCAGAACCCTAGTGGGTAGCTGGCTGAGACAGGCTGCGGTGGCCATCTGTGCGTGGCTCGATACGAAGATTCAGGGCCGCGCTGCACGCTTTGTCGTGGGCGGGCTTCTCGGGATTGCCGCTTTCTTCCTCATTCCTGTGATCGCCGGATTGCTGGGTCTTTGATGCCCTCGATCAGGACGCACCTCGTCATCGCATTCGCCATCGGGGCGCTCATCTCGACGGTGCTCCTCGTGCTGGAGCCGCTGACCGACTTCGCGTTTCTTTGGCTGGAATGGCCGGGCATCACCGCAGCGTATTTTTTCTGGGGAGCGGTCGGAGGATCCACCTTCCTCGGCATCGCCATTTCCTGGGTCGTGAATGCGCTGACCTACGGTCTGGGTGCTTTCGTCATTCTCAGCGTCATCAAGGTGCTGAGGGAAGCATGAGGCGCTGGCTTCAAATGATGGAAAGATTGCGAGGGTTACTTTGATCCATGCGCGGCCAACTTCGCCGCCCATGCCCACTCCCTCACGCCGTCTCCTCGTCACCCTTGGCGACGATCTCGACTTCGAAATAGCCCATGTCGCGGAGCTCGGCGGCTTTCTTCTCGGCCGCTTCCCTTGTGTCTCTCTTCAGGATGATCTGGCCCGCTCCGTCGCGGGCACAAACGAAATAAGGCATTCTCGCTTCCCAATTTCGTTTGCATACGCACGGAGCCGGGTTCCCGCAATCGGACGGCTCACTCGTCCAACCCGGCCTTTTGCCGCATCTTGTCGATCAGCTCGGAGGCCTCGGCCTTGGTCAGCTCGTCCTCGGGCAGGTCCTGGTGCGCCTGCTCGGCGAGGGTCTTGAGATAGGATTCCTGGGCTCCCGTCATCGGATCGTCGCCGGAAACCCAATCCTTCGGGTCCTTCCGGGTGTTGTCGGCCATCGCACATCTCCTATTCCGTTTTCCGTAGAACGTCGGACTCGACTCTTCGTTCCGTTTTTGTTCTCATGGGCCATATCTCGAATTCGCGAGGCGGAACAATGCCGGACCTGGACTTTCTCAGGCGGGAGATCGAACGGATGCGCATCCAGATGGGCAGGCAGAGGAAGGAGATCCTCCAGCTGCAGCGGGCGGGGATCGGGACGGCCTCGGCGCAAGCGCTGCTGTCGCGGATGGAGGCGAAGGTCGAGAGCCTGTGCGCGCAACGCGACGCGCTGAAGGCGGCAGAGCCGCGCCAGACCAAGGGCAGGGTGCTCGGCGGGAGGACATGGTGAGCAGGCGATGGTTCGACGACGAGCGAGACCTGTCGCCCTTCCTGACCGCGCTCGAGGACGTTCGCCGACGCGCGACGCGGGAAGGGTGGTGCTATGCCCACGTCCAGGCCATCATCGTCGCCATCGACCAATACGCGGAAGCGGCGACGGGCAACCGCGAGTATTTCCTCAACAAGCCGGTTTCGATCGGGGACAACCGGAAGGCCGCGGACATTCCGTGAGCGCCCAAGCGGCTCTCGGGACTGCGCGGCTATCGTTGCCGATCAGCGCGGTGAGACCGAGGAGGAGGGCGCTGACCTCGTGCGCGCGGGCGAAGCGGTCTTGCTTCGCGGCGAAGCAGCCGCACGGCTCTTGCCGGACTTCGGGCCAGCTTTTGGTGTGATCCCGTTCTGCTCGTCGAACTGCTTCAGCCAGGCCGCGATGTATCGCGGGTCGTCGGGACAAAGCCGCTCGAGCAAACGAAGGTTCTGCGCTCTGAATTCCACAAGGGTTTTCGGCATCACGGCTCCTCAAAACCCTGCCCGTCGCAAAAAGTGCGGCCGGACGGCCGCCGGGTCAACGGCAAAGAGCGCTTGAAATCCCGGGCGAGCTGATGCAGCGCCAAAAGCGAAAACCCCGCCCTTTCAGGAGCGGGGTTCTCTGTCGAGGTGAAGCTTAGGGACGCTTCAACTGTAAGACGCGCGAGCGGCAAGAAAGTTCAAACGGAAGTGCGCCGCTTCGCTGCAACGTGGATGCGCTCGCGCCGGGCAATTACAAATCCGTAAGTCGGTTGAAAATCGACGCCCAAAAACTATCTCTGCGTCAGGCGGCAGCGTAACAAGCCGCCCTTCAACTGACACCCAGCCGCCGCGCTCAGAACAGGCGAAGCTGGGTCCTTTGACATTCTCCCGCTTAAGGTCCCGCCTCATTGGCCTCAGAGGCAAACGTCCATGGCTGCCCGCACCTACAATCACGAACGCTGGTCCGAAGACGACGACCGGCTGCTTCGATCCATGTGTGAAACCGGCAAGAGCCTGACGCTGATGATCGTGAAGCTCAAGCGTCCCATTGCATCGATCAGGTCGCGCGCGATCGAGCTTGGCATCAATCTTCCGGGCACGCGCATCGGCCTGCGACGGAAGCGGCGGACGGCTTGAGCCCGCGCGTCCGGACAAGGCTGCTCATGTCGCCGCGCCGCTCTACGCGAGCGGAGCGGCTGAACGATGCTCAGGCCGCAATCCGCTGTTCGACCGGCGCCGTCAGGAACTTGAGCGCTTCGGCGTGGGCGAGATCCGGAACCGCGATCGCCGTGTGGCTGTACATCGCGTGTGTGCGCGACGTCGCGATCTGGTCCAGGATCCCCTTGCCCTTGATGACGTGGAGGCCCATGCCGTCATCGACGGGGAAGATCGCCAGCACCACGTCGTAGGCCGCGATCACGGCTCTGAGCGCCTCGGCCTTGTCTTCGGCGACATCGACAAAAACACGAACATCTGCCGCGAGTTCACGCAGCTCGTTAAAATCCAGCACTTTGAGGATACTCCAACGCAACCAACCTGACAGAAGCTTGGTCGCGTTAGGTTACTGAAGCGTCAACAACGGATCGCCGGCCACAAGTTTCACGAACGAGGAAGCGCGATGCGATCTAGCGCTTGGCGTCCTCCTTGCGCAGCCTGGCCTCGGCGGCCTCGTCGACGAGAGTCAAGCTGGCGCCGTCATAGCTCAGCTTGAAACCGCGGCCGACGATCCAGATCCAGCCTTCCCGGTCCTTGATGGCCGAGGCGTTGAACTGGTCGGAGATGGATTTGACGGCAGCTTCCTGCGATCCCGGATTGTTCAGCGTCGCATTGACGCGCCAGATCGGATGCCTGGGATCGGTCTCGTCGCCGTCGACGGCGACCTTGGCGCCGTTGATGTCGCATGAGAGGGTGTACGGACCTCGGCTCGGCCGGCAGAGATAGTGGCGTCGCGCGACGAGCTTGTTGGCCTCGTCGAATGTCATCCCGGGCGAGAAGCCGAACATGTCGGACTTTTTCACGAGGGCGAAGGAC
>Ga0214544_1012713_pt1 | contig 10735 bp, 5 predicted proteins | sample CNSS3metaG_FD_160074 | JGI IMG/M metagenome (GOLD analysis project Ga0214544, IMG submission 160074) | Root nodule microbial communities from cowpea collected in UCLA plant growth center, Los Angeles, California, USA - CNSS3 | ecosystem: Host-associated > Plants > Roots > Nodule | place: USA...
TTTTACACCTAATTGAGACGTCATATATTTTTACACCCATTGGACACCTCAAATATTTTTACAGTCATTGGACACCTAAAATATTTTTACACCCATTGGACACCTAAAAATATTTTTACACCCATTTGACACCTAAAATATTTTACACCCATTTGACACCTAAAATATATTTACTCCCATTTGAAACCTAAAATTAATTTATATCCATTTGAGTCCTAAAATACTTTTACACCAATTGGAAACCTAAAATATTTTTACACCCATTTGACACCTAAAATATATTTACACCCATTTGACACCACAAATATTTTTACACCCATTTGACACCTAAAATAATTTTATACCCCTTTGATACCTGAAATATTTTTACACCCATTTGACAGCTAATTTTTTTTACCCCCGCTTTACACCTATTTTATACCTAAAATTTTTACACCTATTTGAGACGTAAAATATTTCTACCCACATTTCACACCTGAAATATTTTTACACCCATTTGAAACCTAAAATATATTTACACCTATTAGACACCTAAAATATTTTTACACCCATTTGACACCTAAAATATATTTACACCCATTTAACAGCTATAACATTTTTACGCACATTTGACGACTAAAATATATTTACACCCATTTGACACCTATCTTATTTTTTACTCCCATTTTACACCTATTTGATACCTAATAATTTTTACACATAATTGAGATGTCATATATTTTTACAGCCATTGGACGCCTAAAATATTTTTACAGCCATTGGACACCTAAAATATTTTTACACCCATTGGACACCTAAAATATTTTTACACCCATTTGCACGTAAAATATATTTACTCCCATTTGAAACCTAAAATTATTTTATATCCATTTGATGCCTAAAATATTTTTACACCTATTGGAAACCTAAAATATTTTTACACCCATTTGACACCTAAAATAAATTTACACGCATTTGACACCTAAAATATTTTACACCCATTTGACACCTAAAATATATTTACTCCCATTTGAAACCTAAAATTATTTTATATCCATTTGAGTCCTAAAATATTTTTACACCTATTGGAAACCTAAAATATTTTTACACCCATTTGACACCTACAATATATTTACACCTATTTGACACCAAAAATATTTTTACACCCATTTGACACATAAAATAATTTTATACCCATTTGATACTTGAAATCTTTTTACACCCATTTCACACATAATTTTACACCTATTTGATACCTAAAAGTTTTTACACTTAATTGAGACGTAAAGTATTTCTACTCAAATTTCACACCTGAAATATTTTTACACCCATTTTTAACCTAAAATATATTTACACCTATTAGACACCTAAAATATTTTTACACCCATTTGACACCTAAAATATATTTACACCCATTTAACAGCTAAAACATTTTTATGCACATTTGACTACTAAAATATATTTACACCCATTTGACACCTATCTTATTTTTGCACCGATTTGGGATCAAAGATATTTTCACACCCATTTCACAACTTAAATCTTTTCACACCCATTTGAAATCTAAAATATTTTTACACTCATTTGACACCTAAGTTTTTTTACTACCATTTTACACCTATTTGATACCCAATAATTTTTACACCTAATTGAGACGTCATATATTTTTACACCCATTGGACACCTACAATATTTTTACACCCATTGGACACCTAAAATGTTTTTACACCCATTTGACACCTAAAATATATTTACACCCATTTGACACCACAAATATTTTTACACCCATTCAACACCTAAAATAATTTTATACTCATTTGATACCTGAAATATTTTTACACCCATTTGATGTAACATGCCAATTTCAGCAGCTTAAAACTAATAAAAATAGGGAGTTTCATCATAGTTCCAAAACAGATAATCCAATGTACCCAATATATTAATACAGTCTTACAAAAGGTATGACTATAAAAATATATCACTTATACACTTAAACTAAACTAATAAACTCTGTACTACCGACCACTGCTAAAGCTCCCCCTGGAAACCTCCTCTTCAACACTAACACGATGGCTCTTCATCCTCCAGAAGTGCCTTTAACACTGCAACCATATCTGCTCCCACCGAATAGGTGATCATCGCAAAAGGAAACATACAACACAAGACAGGAACACAAAAAGCAAGGGTAAGCTAATCTGATTAAGGAATCATGCAGTTCAATTATAAACAGAAACCATGCAATCTTTCTCATTATCACCAGAATCATATAGACCACCACAACACATATACATGACTCTAGACTCAATATCCGGATTATGTAAGCGACATCGGATCTCTTGGTGGCTTGCACCTGTGACGGTTCCCAAACTCTGCAGAGTTTGGACACAAGGGGTTATCACCCAACCACTCCCAAGGTAAGTCCCATCATATCTATGACGGATCGGGTCCATAGACCAGGACCTCCTGCTACTCCCCCCGACGTAATCCATCATACTCTACATGAGTCTTAATGGTTACTAGGAGCGTCAGGATACCAACCAAAACTGAGTCCTTATGTCCTTACATACACTAAAACATTCCTCTTAGAATTTCCCTTGAAATCCTAGTTCAACCACTTCTTCTCATATTCCAACTTCATGCAATTTCACCACACATATTACCAGTCATAACAATTCATGCATATCATAAGTAAGTTCATATTTTCACTTCAAACATAGCTTCATCCATTAGAAACAAAGAAATAACACTCAACTGTAGCGGTTCTCGCCCAAGCTAGAAGGTCTCGCCTAGGCAAAAAGGCTCTCTCGCTTAGGCGAGTCATTCTCGCCTGAGCGAGGCTCAAAATAGAGAACAACTCAAACTTTGGGCGAATTCTCGCTCAGGCTAAGCTGTCTCGCTTAGACGAGAGAGTGACTCTCGCTCAAGCGATATTGGCTCGCCTAGGCGAGATCTCGCGCAGAAATGGGGGATGAGTTTCATGTGTTTTCGCTCAGGCGAGAGTTGCTAGCTTAGGCAAAAATACCAGATTTCCAATCTGTTCTCACATGCAACAACAAAGAAATCTAGCACAATCCAAGCATACACTCAATTACGCAATTCAAGAACTCATACAACAATCAATCATGCAATTCAAAGTCATCAAAATGATTTCTAGATGAAATTCAAGTAAAACAGTTAGCTTCCCTTACCTGTTATCCTGTTTAGACAACTTTATAAATGTCAACGCCTTAAAAACATCAACAAACTTTGCTCTAAATCCATTCACTTTCACTGTTAATCCCGTTAAAGTGAATGATGAGGGAGAGAGAGGGGAAGGAAGAGGAAAATTCCTCTATTTTTCAATCATGTCTGTTATGTAATAGTTTGAGGGTTATATCAAGATTACAATTATGTCCGCAATTTACTTTTTAGCATAATTATGAAAACTATGTAAAAATAACGAGAATATAAAAATTATTATAAAATAAGGTTTAAAAAGTAATTTTTAATAATAGAATTTTTTATTACGTTATCTTTTAAATATATTTTTATTAAACATGTTACTTTCATTTATGCATTTTCATATTTTTTCTATGATAAATCAAACTTATATAATGATAATTTTTAATTATTTTTAAAATAAAGTACAATTTGGTAATCTTGTTTTTCTATGATTTAAATATAACTTTTAATCTATCACATCCATAAAATCACTCACAAACTTTAACAAACTTTACTTTTAATCCACCCACTTTCACCTTCACTCCACTTAAAGTGAACAACACAAACTTCACACTATAATCCACTTGATGTCATCCTCTCCCTCTCCATCCGATCAACCTTGAGGGAGAAAGAGGAGAAGGAAGAGGGAAATTCTTCTATTTTTAAAACATCTCTGTTATTTCTTGGATTGAGGGTGATATCAAGATTACAATTATGTCCGCAATTTATTTTTTAGCTTAATTATGAAAATGATGGAAAAATATGTCTTTTCAAATTCTTTTTACAAAAATAATTAATAACAAAAATTTGAAAATTGTTATAAAATAAGGTTTAAAAATTAATTTTTAATTATAAATTTTTTTATTACATTATCTTTTAAATATTTTTTTATTAAAATATGTTACTTTCATTTATACATTTTCATATTTTTTCTACGATAAATCAAACTTATATAATGATAAATTTTAATTCGTTTTAAAATCAAGTATAATTTGGTAATATAGTTCTTTTATGATTTAAATATAATTTTTAATCTATCACTTTCATCAAATCACTCACAAACTTCAACAAACTTTACTCTAAATCCACCCACTTTCACCTTTAATTCACTTAAAGTGAACAACACAAACTTCACACTGTAATCCAACTTGATGTCATCCTCTCCCTCTCTATCCATTCAACCTTGAGGGATAGAGAGGGGAAGGAGGAGGGAAATTCTTTTATTTTTAAATTATCTCTGTTGTGTCTTGATTTGAGGGTGATATCAAGATTACCATTATCTCAGCAATTGATTTTTTATCTTAATTATGAAATGATGTAAAAATATGGCTTTTCAAATTATTTTCCAAAAATAATTAATAAAGAAAATTTGAAAATTGTAATAAAATAAGGTTTAAAAAGTAATTTTTAATTATAACTTTTTTTATTACATTATCTTTTAAATACTTTTTTATTAAAATATGTTACTTTCATTTATACATTTTCATATTTTTTCTACGATAAATCAAACTTATATAATCATAATTTGTAATTATTTTTTAAAATAAAATACAATTTTGTAATCTTGTTTTTTTTTATTTAAATATAATTTTTAAAATATCACATCCATCAAATCACTCAAACACGTCAACAAACTTTATTCTAAATCCACTCACTTTCACCGTTAATCCCCTTAAAGTGAACAAGATAAGCTTCACACCCTAATGCACTTGAATTCATCCTATCTCTCTCCCTCCAATCAACAATGAGGAAGAGAGAGGGGAAGGAAGAGGGAAATTCTTCTATTTTTCAGTCGTGTCTGTTATGCAATGGTTTAAGGGTGATATCAAGATTACAATAATGTCCGCAATTTATTTTTTAGCATAATTAGGAAAACGATGTAAAAATAACGAAAATTTAAAAATTGTTATAAAATAAGGTTTAAAAATTAATTTTTAATTATAAATTTTTTTATTACATTATATTTTGAATATTTTTTTATTAAAATATGTTACTTTCATTTATACATTTTCATATTTTTTCTATGATAAATCAAACTTATATAATGATAAATTTTAATTATTTTTAAAATAAAGTACAATTTGGTAATCTTGTTTTTGTTTGATTTAAATATAATTTTTAATCTATCACATCCATGAAATCACTCACAAACTTTAACAAACTTTACTCTTAATCCACCCACTTTCACCTTTACTCCACTTAAAGTGAACAACACAAACTTCACACTATAATCTGTTGGAAGGGGGAGCCTTTCATCCTTAAATGAAGAACAATTTTGATGATGTCTACTGATCTAGGATAAAACATAGCTTGGTCCAGTTAGGATATGCATTAGGCAATTAGCTTCTCTTTATCAAATGTTTTTCAGGCCTGTTGTGTAATTCTGCATATGATTAGTTTTTTAACCAATAGATTACCTGTGAGTATGGTACAAAGTAAGTGAAAATATACTCACGATAATCGATTAGGTAAATTGCTAATTGAATTAGTGACAGCAAAAACCTTTGTATAAAAGCTGTTTTGGAATCTGTTTTGGGTCTGAAAAAATTAGAGAGATCACAAAGTCTTCATCTGAGATAGAGCCATCTGAGAGACACAAAAGCTTCAGAAGATTCCGCAAGATAACTCAAGTACAGATCCAAGAAGAATTGATGGTTGATTCTACCATGATGGATCTTGCTTGATTCAAGGAGCATCAAGTCAAATCTGCACAACTTAGGTGTTTTCGTTTCTTGTTTTGTTTTCTGTATTTCTGATTACAGTAGCTTCAGTGTTTGAAGTGTGGACCTAGGTGCAATTGTGTGGATGCATTGCTCCTAGGGGAAGTTCTTGATTGTTGAATCAAGTTCTTGGGTTTTGGGGTTAGAATTACATAGGTGTGCTTGTAATTCTTGGAACCTTTCTGTTTAGTGGAATCCTCCTAAGTGTATTACTTAGGAGAAGACTGGAAGTAGATTCGCCTTGAATCGAACCAGTATAAATTGTGTGTCTTGATTCCTTCTTCTCTCTTTTAATCCTTCTTGATTGATTTAAACAGTCCATTAACCCAGAACTGTGTAATTGATTAATTGAGCTTTGAAACCTAAAGATCTTTCCAAGATTCATCTCAAATTAGTAAAAGCACATTAATCAATTCAGATCCCTTTGTGGTTAGGAGTATTAGACAGATCTGATTTTTACATAATCCACTTGGTGTCATCCTCTCCCTCTCCACCCGATCAACCTTGACGGAGAAAGAGGAGAAGGAAGAGGGAAATTTTTCTATTTTTAAAACATCTATGTTATTTCTTGGATTGAGGGTGATATCAATATTATAATTATGTCCGCAATTTATTTTTTAGCTTAATTATGAAAATGATGGAAAAATATGTCTTTTCAAATTATTTTTACAAAAATAATTAATAACAAAAATTTGAAAATTGTTATAAAATAAGGTTTAAAAAGTAATTTTTAATTATAAATTTTTTTATTACATTCTCTTTTAAATATTTTTTTATTAAAATATGTTACTTTCATTTATTCATTTTCATATTTTTTCTACAATAAATCAAACTTATATAATGATAAATATTAATTATTTTTAAAATAAAGTACAATTTCGTAATCTTGTTTTTCTTTGATTTAAATATAATTTTTAATCTATCACATTCATCAAATGACTCACAAACTTTAACAAACTTTACTCTTAATCCATCCACTTTCACCTTTAATCCACTTAAAGTGAATAACACAAACTTCACACTGTAATCCACTTGATGTCATCCTTTCCCTTGCCATCCGATCATCCTTGAGGGAGAGAGACGGGAAGGAAGATGGAAATTCTTCTATTTTTAAATCATCTCTGTCATGTCTTGGTTTGAGAGTGATATCAAGATTACAATTATGTCCAAAATTTATTTTTCAGCTTAATTATGAAAATGATGTAAAAATATCATTTTTTAATAACTAAAATTTGAAAATTGTTATAAAATAAGGTATAAAAAGTAATTTTTAATTATAAATTTTTTTATTACATTATCTTTTAAATATTTTTTTAATAAAATACGTTACTTTCACTTATATATTTTCATATTTTTTCTACGATAAATCAAACCTATATAATGATAATTTTTAAATATTTTTAAAATAAAGTACAATTTGGTAATCTTGTTTTTTTATGATTTAAATATAATTTTTAATCTATCACATCCATCAAGTCACTCACAAACATCAACAAACTTTGCTCTAAATCCATTCACTTTCACTGTTAATCCCCTTAAAGTGAATGATGAAGGAGAGAGAGGGGAAGGAAGAGGGAAATTCCTCTATTTTTCAATCATGTCTGTTATGCAATAGTTTCAGGGTGATATCAAGATTACAATAATGTCCACAATTTATTTTTTAGCATAATTAGGAAAACGATGTAAAAATAACGAAAATTTAAAAATTGTTATAAAATAAGGTTTAAAAATTAATTTTTAATTATAAATTTTTTTATTGCATTATATTTTAAATATTTTTTATTAAAATATGTTACATTCATTTATACATTTTCATATTTTTTTCTACAATAAGTCAAACTTATATAATGATAATTTTTAATTATTTATAAAATAAAGTACAATTTGGTAACCTTGTTTTTCTTTGATTTAAATATAATTTTTAATCTTTCACATCCATCAAATCACTCACAAAGTTTAACAAACTTTACTCTTAATCCACCCACTTTCACCTTTAATCCACTTAAAGTGAACAACAAAAAATTCACATTGTAATCCACTTGATGTCATCTTCTCAATGAGGATATCGTTGGGGCCTTCTAACACGATGCCAACGCCAGCACCTTTGGGATTTGAAGAACCATCTACATGAAGTGTCCACTGGTCCTCTGTGGGTGTCTGTTGGAGGTCATTAACGAATTCTAGGAGGCATTGGGCTTTTATGGGGCCATGGGGTTCGTAACGAATGTTAAATTCGGACAACTCAACGGTCCATGACGACATTCGTTCTGCTAGGTTTGGTTTTTGCAATATCTTTTGGATTGGGTAATCAGTTTTGACGGTGATGGTGTGGTTTTGGAAGTATGGGCACAGGCGGCGAGCTGCGTGTACCAAGGATAGGGCCAACTTTTCCATCATTTGGTATCTGGTTTCAGGATCTTGCAGTGTTCTGCTGACAAAGTAAACAAGATGTTACGTGCCGCCTACATCTTGAACAAGCGTGGCGTTGACTGTGTGATCGGTGGCTGTGATGTAAACCAGCAAGGGTTGATGAGTATCCGGCTTGTGGAGGATAGGTGGTGAGGTAAGGGTGGTTTTCAGCTTTTGGAAAATTTGTTCGCAGTCGTCAGTCCACGTGAACCTCGCAGATTTTTTGAGGAGTTGTATTATGGGTTGGGTTTGTTCAGCTAGTTTGGGCAGGAAACGGGAAATGGCTGTAAGGTGACCTATGAGGCGTTGGACTTCTTTGATGTTGGTGGGACTACGCATTTCGATAATTGCTTCGCATTTTTCAGGGTTGGCCTCTATGCGGCGCTGGGTTAGCATGAATCCGAGGAATTTGTCGTGGTCGACGTCGAATACACACTTGTCGGGGTTGAGGCGGAGGTTGTATTTGCGTAATGCGGAGAAGACTGCTGAGAGGTGTTGCGCGTGTTGGTGATGGCTTGGAGATTTGACAACCATGTCATCGACGTATACTTCGACACATTGTCCCATCAAATGACTGAAAACTATATCCATCAACCGTTGGTAGGTTGCTCCAGCGTTTTTGAGGTCAAAAGGCATAACTCTGTAAAAATAATTGGCGTCGTCTGTGATGAAGGCGGTCTTGTTCATGTCGTATGCGACCATGGGGATTTGATTGTAACCGGAATATGCATCCAGGAAATTGAGTACTTTATTTCCCGCTGCGCCGTCAACAAGTCGGTCAATGTTGGGTAAGGGGTAGGCATCTCGAGGACAGGCTTTGTTTAGATTTGTGTAATCGACACAAATTCGCCACTTGTCGTTGGCTTTCTTCACCAAGACTACGTTAGAAAGCCAAGTGGTGTATTGAGCTTCTTCAATGAATCCTGCGCTCAGTAACTTATCGGCCTCGGCCTTAGCTGCTAGGCGTCGTTCCTCACCGAGTTTGCATTTTTTCTGAGAGATATAGGGGGCTTCTTTGTAGATGGATAACTTGTGGGATGTTCCAGGTAAGTCAGCAGTTGACCAAGCAAAAAGGTTCGTGTTGCCGACTAGAATAGGTGTGATTATGGCACGCTCGCCAGAGTTTAATCCGGTGCCTAGGTTGATGGAGTGGCCATTTGGAAGTTCCACGGGGGAGGTTTCTTCAACAGGTTCGAGACGAACATCTTGGCCCACTCTGGGGTCTAGATCTTCACCCGATAGTGCGATCCCGGAGCCAGGTTGTGGCTCGATGTGGTTGGTTTGCTGGATTGGGAGTTGTGGGCGTAGGCTGGCCATGTAGTATTCGCGTGCCAGGTGTTGGTCGCAATGGACGATGAGAATTTCGCCAGAAGGGGAAGGGAATTTCATGGCAAGGTGAGGGGTGGAGACGACGGCACCGAGGTTGTTGAGCGAGGGACGACCAAGGAGGACATTATAAGATGTGGGTGCGTCAACGATGAGGAAGTGGATAGGAATGGTTTTAGTTTGGGCTCCGTCACGAAATACGGTGTGAAGGTCAATGTAGCCGCGGGTGGAAACCTGTTCTCCAAAAAAGCCATAGATGGGTTCATCATACGGGACCATGGCAATGTTTGGGAGCTGGATTTTTTGATATGTTGCCAGTAGAGGATGCCAACGGAGCTGCCCTGGTTGACAAGGACTTTCTTGATTGCATAGTTTTTTATTTCGACAGTGATGACCATGGGGTCGTCTTGTTGGTGATCGAGGCCGTGGAAGTCGTCGTCCGTGAAAGTGATGGGAGGCATGCGGCGTATGTGATGGGAATGAGTAATATGGTTAATGGATTGGATATGGCAGAGGTGTTTCTTTCTGGCAGAAGAGCTGGATCCTCCACTAGCGAAATCGCCAAAGATGGTGTTGATAGTGCCACGTAGGGATGGCAACGGGGCAGGGCGGGGACGGGTTTTGCTATCCCATACCCATCCCCGCATAAAAATATCATCCTCATCCTCATACCCAAACCCAACGGGTATCAAACTTTTGGCCCATCCCCATCCCCACCGGGTAACGGGTATAATCTCGTACCCATACTCGTACCCGTGTTCTAACTACTTCAATATTAATTTTTATAAAAGAGAAAAAAAATTACAATAAAGAAGACATAACATTATCAAATATTCAATATGAGGAGGATGATTGTTTCTTCCATATCAAATACTTTAAAATAAATTATAATTGTCTACATTTTAGATTAGAATACCAAATAAAATTTTATAAGAACCAAAACATTTATTAAATTTGTAAACTGCAACATTGTTGAACTTAGTTGATAAAATTAAAAAATATTTCAAAAAAATATAAAAGGAAAACAAATATTCAAATTAAAATATATTTTAAATGTTTGTTTACTTCAATTATTTAAATTCTAATGAATCTCTTTTTTA